>ERZ773228.312-NODE-312-length-60309-cov-17.300578_pt1 | contig 60309 bp, 44 predicted proteins | sample MGYA00580524_ERZ773228 | MGnify/ENA primary metagenome ERZ773228 (study PRJEB29015, sample SAMEA2737768) | human gut metagenome | biome: human gut; feature: human-associated habitat; material: faeces | place: China | collected 2012 ... | reverse complement strand
CGATTCCATTCTTTACCTAAAAATTATTCATCCCCCAAATTTCCGTGAAGAGCCAAATAATATCCTTCAGAGGAACCTGAAGCTTTCTTGTATAGAAGTGCAGGAACAGAAGAAGCACTGGCAGCGAGGCAAGGCAGAAATCGACATCCCACTCGCCGAAGAATTTCCAGATGGCATCCATGTCCTCCACCTTCTTTCAAAACAAGAGCTTGTAAGGCGGAACCTATGAAGGAGTTATATCAAAATTATATAAAATACGTATTCTATACCTATTATAGATTATAAGCATTTGCAAATACAGTGAAGAAAATGCAAGGACATGGAGACTGCCAATCAAAGGGGAAAGGGAAAAGACTGCCCGAGAAAGACGAGACATCCTGAAGATAAAAAGAAAAGACTCGTTTTCATCGAAGGAAATCGCGCTTCAAGAAAACGAGTCGATGATATATGAGGAAATCTTGCATTAAAAGAGATTGATTCCCCCCTCAACTTCGCCGCGCTTAACATGAGGAAATGGGGAGGGGAGGAGACGGGGTTGCTCGAGGGGAAAACAGAACGAAATTGGAAAACAAGCCAGCTTCGCAAAACACCATACGACCGAGCTGACGCTCGCAGAACCTTTTCATATTTTAAAAACCAATGAATACTGCACCCCTTTCTCTGGCAACAGTTAAAAGATAAGCCAGACGCCTTCCCCGCTGGGGCAGGTCAAAACCTTCCGTACCGGCGAGCGCGGCTACTATCAATGGCGATTTAAATGAGTTCACTGTAAATATAAACTATAAAGTGCTCGTTCGATGATATCCATCAGAATCGAAAAAACTGCCCATCGGGGTGGATCCAGCCTATCCTTATACTGACGCTGGTGAAAGGAGTGCAGTTCTTGAGCGATAGCGAGGTTGTATGGTTTTGCATTTGACCTTGCCCTGGAAGGGAAGGTGCCCGACCTCAAATTCTGATGTCGGGCGGATGAGTTGCATTTCGGACAGACGTTAGTCTGGTTTTCCGGTTTTAAATGCTTTCCATTTTTCCAATTTTCCCCAATAAAAAAGGACATGACTCATAAGATAGGGAAGAAGTCATGTCCTTGGAGGGGGCTATTTGCTGTATTTCTGGAGGAAGTCGGGGATGCTGAGGGGCTTGGAGTAGTAGTAGCCCTGAAGGTGGTCGACGCCGAGGGCTTTCATCTTGTCGGCCATTTCTTTTGTTTCTATGCCTTCGGCGGTGATCATGAGGCCCAGGGCATGCATGGTGGAGACGAGGTTCGGAAGGTAGGGGTCGGGATGGCTGCAGTAGTCTTTGACGAGGGAGATGTCGATCTTGATCTCGCTGAAGGAGAGGTCTTTCATGCGGCTGGCGTTGGAGTAGCCGGTGCCGTAGTCGTCGAAAACGATGTCGAAGCCCATTTCCTTGAGGAGGTTGATCTGCTTTTTCCCGTTCGGGTTGAGCGCTCCGTCTTCGATGAGTTCGAGGCGGATGGTGAAGAAGGGGATGAAGTATCTGCGGCGGATTCCGTTCAGGTGGTCGGCAAGGTCGAGGTTCAGACATTGGGTGGGAGCGAGGTTGACGTGGATCCAGTTCATGTTGCAGCTGGTAAGGCCGCCTGCGCTGATGAACTGGCAGGTCTTATCAAAGACCTGATCGTCGAGGGCGTTGATGACGCCGATGGAGTTGGAGAGCTCGATAAAATCACCCGGCGGTATGATAGTGCCGTCGTCGTCACGGAGGCGCGCGAGGGCTTCTGCACCGGTGAGTTCTTCTGTCTTGGCATCCATGAGCGGCTGAAGGAAGATTTCGATGGAGTCGGTTTCGATGGCTTTGCGGAGGATTTTGCGGATGTGGGTCTGGCGCTCGGCGCGCTGTTTGTATTTCTCGTCGACGACGATGTCCTTGTGCTCGAGGGTGTCGATGTCGTTGAAGGCAAGCTCCAGAGATTCGCGGAGTTCGGCAGGGCTGGAGTAGTTGAGGCGGTTGTCGATGTAGCAGCAGCCGATGTCAAAGGAGGCGGATTCGCCTTCCCTGATCCATGGGTCCTTGAATTGCTGATGGATTTTGGCAATGTCCGCATGAATGTCCATGAAGCCCGGGGAAACGATGAGGAAATGGCCGTTATCGAGATAGAAGCAGTATTTCTTCGGAAATTCGTTCCTGATGTATTCGCCGAAATGGGAAAGGTAGCGGTCGACGACGGCGCTTCCGTAGGAGACGCGGCACTGGTTGTAGCTGCGGATGGCAAATCCGAAGCCGCAGGCCTGATGGTGTTTCAGCGGCTCTTTCATGAGGAGATTGAAGGCAGCACTGGAGAGGAGGCCGGTTTTCTTGTCCTTGAAGAGGTCCGGGTTCCTGACGGTGATGTAAATACAGGAAACGCCGAGTGTGATGAAGAAGGGCAGGAAAAGAGTCTGCCAGTCGATGGCTTCGAGGATGGTGCCGGCGGCAATCAGGGCGCCGGAGAGGAGGAGGCCGTCGATCTGTTCTTTGTTTTCCTTGATTTCCGATGTAGCCGCTGCGATGAAGCAGAAGACGAGGTAGAAGAGAAAGAATCCATAGAAAGGCACATAGAGGGGTCCCTGGAGGACGCCGAGGTCAGGGTCGATGGTGAAGAAGCACGCATGCCATGGTGTAGTGATGACGACGATGGCCATCACCGCGACGGGGATGGCGGAGAGCGTGAACCATTTCTTGTCGATCCGGTCAGCCATGTGGAGCGTTTCCATTGTGTAGCGGAAGGCGCAGAAAGCGGTCAGGAGGGAGCCTATGTAGTAAAGGACGTTGAAAAGGTAGATCAGCCAGTAGGGCACCTGCTTCCAGTGCGCGCAGACGGCAGCTCCCACGATGCCAAAGAGGATGGTGACAAGGGTCATGACCATCGTGTCCCTGAAATAGAGGGTATCTTTCAGCGGGATTTCGCGGTTCTTCATATAGAAATGAAGGAAGAGAAGGAGGATCGGAATCGAGGCAAGGCAGAAATCCACGTTCCAGTCGCCAAAGAAATTCCAGACCGCGTCCATTTTACTCGCCTTCTTTCTATGACCAGTGCGCAAAAGCAGCACACGCTAAAACCAGCCGGATATATAAAGAAAGTATAAAACACTTTATCCTATCTTTATTATAAATGAGATTCCTTTGTATCAAAAGGAAATAAGCCATAAAAAGATGTAAATTATTCGATGAAATAAAAGGAAAATTTTATGGCGGTTGGGGGCAGATGGGTAAGTGGAAGAGTGAAGACAGGATGACCTTGCTGCGCTCGAGGAGATGATGTTTTCGGCGCATGCGCGCCACTTTCCCCGGTTTTCTTCTTTTCATCTCGCCCTCGGCTGCGGGTTGTAAAGGTGCAATTGGAAAGCACTGTTTTTTCGGATTTCCTGATTCAAAAGTATCCTGCACAAAGTCTCTCAAAATTGTCGTAAAGTCCCATAAAATCTGCCTAAAAGTATACTTTCGGATAATTTAAATCGACCATCTTCCATGTTATATTTTAGATAGGGAATAGTAAGAAAGTGTTTATTTGTCTTCAAGGGGTGGGGATCATCATGGGGAGACGGGATGCTTTATTACGGTTATCGATTATGGCGGCATTGCTGCTCGGCGGGGCGATGGCGCCTGTTTTTGCTGCAGATGTGAAGAATCTGTCGGTGACAGTTTCTTTTGGCACGCAGGCGAATGCGTATGGGGGCTATACGATAGAGGAAGGGGCGAGTGCGCTTCAAAATGCGCTGACTCTTTCCGGCCCGGCGAAGGTGTTGAAGGCGTCTGCAGGGGGCTGGTCGCGCTGGGGGAATGCCGAGTGGAATACGCTGACGATCCGGCTGGATGAAGACGGTCTTTTAGGACCGTCGGACATTGTGGGCGGCGGTGCGACGGTGGGTACGGCGCAGCCGTGCATAATACGGTGTATATAGAAAGCGGCACGGTCGAAGGCACTGTAGAAGGCGGGGTCGCTGTCGGGATCAATGGAGTTGGCGACGGTACCGGTGATGTTTTGTCCAATCAGGTCACCATGAGCGGGGGCACGGTCTATAGTGTTTTCGGCGGTGAGACAGGGGAAGGAAATGCCAATGACAACGTCGTGACGATCAAAGGCAGCGCGGCCGTGACCGGTAAGAGCAACGCGGTCTATGGCGGCTATACGATTGATGGAAACGCTTCCGGGAATATCGTAAACATCGAGGATGATGCGGATATTCATGGCGAGATCATGGGCGGCTATACCCGGGCAGGAAGCCTTATTTCCGGAAATAAAGTCAATGTGACCGGAGGAAATGTAAACGAGAATACAGTGTACGGCGCTTATACAGAGACGTCTCTGGGGTTTGCAAGCGCGGGGAGTGCTGATGTCACGAATAACGAAGTGGCCATCAGCGGCGGCTCCGGCGTGGCGGAGGTCTATGGCGGGCGCTCTTATTCCGGTCTGGCACAGGGAAATAAAGTAACGATCAGTGCGGCTTCTGTGTCCGGGAATGTCTACGGCGCTTATACGGCGTACGGCGACGTACTGGATAACCAGGCAGTCATCAAGGGGACGGGCCAGGCAGGAAGCAGCGATACCAATTCCGTCTATGCCGGCTTTACCAACATCGGAGCGGCAGCAGGGAATATCCTGTACATTCAGGATAGTGCGGAAATCGCAGGGTCGGCCTTCGCCGGGTATCAGGGCGGTTTCATATCGTCCGAAACGGTCGAGCGCAATCAGGTCTTCATGAGCGGAGGCTCGGTAGGCGGCGATCTGACGGGCGGCGGCAGCAATAATGGCGGAGAGACTCTCAATAACTATGTGGAAATCACCGGAGGCACTGTATCGGGCAATGTATACAGCGGTTTTACGGATTCGGCGGACGCTCTGGAGAATACGCTGACCGTTGCAGGCGGCCGTGTGGAAGGCAGCTTGTTTGGCGGTTACTCCAACACAGGCACGGCGAATGAGAACAAGCTGACCTTCAGCGCGGGCACGGCAGGATCTGATGCGTATGGCGGCTATGCCCAGGAAGGCGCAGATGGAAATGAAGCCGTACTCTCCGGCACGAGTGTACTGGAAGGAAATGCGGCAGGCGGATCCTCGGCAAGGGGAGAGGCTTCGGGCAACTCGCTGACCATCAAGGAAAATAGCGAGGTCAAGGGCGATGCCGCAGGCGGCGATGTCTACATGGGTACTATTTCAAAAAATATTATCACCATCCAGTATAACGCCAAGGCAGACGGCAATGTGTACGGCGGCATCCAGCAGATCGACCCGGCGCTGCTGGAGTCGGCGGAAGAGGCCATCGAAGAAATTAACAGCAATACGAATCTAAGTGATGAGGATAAGAAGGCGCGCGTGGCTGCCATCCAGACCCAGCTCGCGCAGATCCAGGCATCCATGACAGGAACGGCTGAAGGAAATGAAGTCACCCTGAACGGCGGTACTGTGGCCGGCAAGACATACGGCGGTTCCGTCATGGGGACGGGTAATGCTGAAGGAAACAGCGTCACGCTGAACGCAGGCTCGGTCAATGACGATATTTACGGCGGCTACGCGGCAAACGGAAGCGCGCTGGATAATACCGTCACAATTAAGGGCGGCACGATTGCGCCTGCTGCCAGCCTCTACGGCGGATACAGCACGACAGAAAGCAGCGGCAACAGCCTCAATTTCTACGTTAAAGATGTCACCGTGAAGAATCTGAAATATTTCCAGACACTCAATTTCTACGTACCCGCCGGTACGACGGCCGGGGAAACGATGCTCGAAGTCACGGACGCAGCAGACGTTTCCGGCGCGGCCATCAGGGCGGCTGTTGAAGATACGACTCAGCTTAACCCCGGTGAGGTCATCAACCTGATCCATACGACGGAAAGTCCGATCCTGACGGAAGGAACGACTTACGGCATGATGGACGGCAAGGACCAGGTGACGGACGTCAACCTTCCGCAGAGGACCGTTGGAATCAAGAAACAGGATGCGAATACCATCGTCCTCTATGTCCCGGGCGACAGTCCGATCACCACGGACCCGGGGACGAAAGTCATACCGGACGAAAGGGAATCCGGCACGACGCTTATCAGCGAAGGCAGCGATCTGGCGGTCAATGAAGGCTTCGAAAGCGCCCTTGCTGCGCACGAGGCAGGCTGGATCGAAGACCACTCCATCAAGGCGAAATTCATCCCTTACGTCGTCCTCGGCGGCCACAACCTGCGCTATGATACAGGTTCTGAAGTCGATTCGAACGGATTCAACGGCGAAGTGGGCTTCGTGAAACGGTCATATCATGAGGATTATATCGATACCATCATGCCGTTCTTTGAATACGGGGATGGAAACTACACCGTCCACTATGAAGACGCCCGCTCCGACGGAGACCAGCGCTATATCGGCGGCGGCATCCTCATCCGCCGGGATAAAGACGACGGCTTCCATTACGAAGGCATGATCCGCACCGGTCACTTCGACGGCGATCTCCACGGCACCGTTTCCGGCAATCACATCAGGTACGACACCGATTCCAACTACATCGCAGCGCACCTCGGCCTTGGAAAGACATACGTCCGCGATACGAACGAATACGACCTCTATGGCAAACTGTACTGGGCCCGCCTGGGCAGCGATACCATCCTGATCAAGAATGACCTTGGCAATACCACATATGAACTGGACAGCGTAGACTCCTTCCGCACCAGACTCGGCCTTCGCTGGACAAAGAATAAAAATGAAAGCAAATCCTACTACGCAGGCATCGCCTGGGACTACGAATTCGCAGGCAAAGCCAAAGCATGGCACGGCGACTACAGCACCCCGTCCTCCAGCCTGAAAGGCTCGAGCGCTTTCCTCGAACTCGGCTGGCAGACCAAGGTCACCGAAGAAGATCCATGGGGCCTGGACCTCCGCGTCAGAGGATGGACCGGCAAGAAAGAAGGCTTCACCTACTCCGCGACGATTAGCAGGAGATTCTGAGTAAGCGTGTGCATATATTACGAAAAAAGGACCATGCCTTGTGATTATACTTGGCACGGTCCTTTTGGATTTCTTTATGCTTCTTCCGCAGCGGCCGGTATTTCTACTGGTGTTTCGTAGTCGCGGATGGGTTTTCTTTCTATGAGGCTGACTCCTCCGAAGGTGAGGGCGCAGACAATCCATTCGGCGTAGATGACGTGGGGGAGGATGCGGACGGCGGGGACGAGCATCCAGAGGACGAGGACGGCGATGGAGGCGAGGAGGGTGTAGAGGGCGGCGCTTCTGGAGCAGAGCCGCGGGGCGTACATGGTCATGAGGACGATGACGGCGAAGGCGGTCATGAGGGAGAGGCCGGCCATGAGGGTGGAGATGATACCGCTGATGGTGAGGGCGAAGCCGAGGGTCAGAAGACCCAGGGCGAGGACGGAGAGGCGGGTGATTTTCATGTATTTCCTTTCCGTCATGGATGGATCGACGAAGCGTTTATGGATGTCGTGGGAGTAGAGGGTGGCGGCGGAGAGGAGCAGGTTGCATGCGGTGCTGACGTCGGCGGCCCAGAGGGAGGCGAGGGTGATGCCTGCGATCCATGGATTGAGCGTCATGATGAGGCGCGGAAGGGCGGTGGCTGCGTTGATATCCGGGTACATTTCAGCGGCGATGACGCCCAGGAGCGCGGAGAGGAAGCCGACGGGGAGCATAATGAGGCCGCCGATGATGAAGCCTTTCTGTGCGGTGCGGACGTCTTTGGCACCGAGGGAAATCTGGATGATGGCCTGGAGGGAGAGGTTCACGGTAATGAGGACGACGATCCAGGTGGTGATGGTCATTCCGCCCACGCCGCTGATGAAGTCGAGGGAGTGGATGGAGGGCATGTGAAGGGCGACGTTCGTCATGCCGCCGGCCAGCTGGACGATGATCCAGGAAGCGACGGTGATGCCGATGTATTGGAGGGTGACGTTCAGGAGGTTCGACTGGCTGGCGGACCACATGCCGCCGATCAGGGTGATGCCGATGAAGACGACGGCGCTTATCAGCATGCCGGTAAGAGGCGTGAAGAAATCAGGAAGGAGAGCCGAGAGGATGGCGCCGCCAGCGACGAACTGGAGGCTCATGATGACGAGTTGGACGAGGATCTGGCAGGCAATCCCTGCGATCATGCTGTTTCTTCCATAGTATCTTTCCAAGAGTTCCGGCACGGTCGTGATGTTCATACGGCGGTACCTTTTAGCGACCGTGAGGCCCATGACAATGGCGCCGATGCCCCAGGCAGCGGTGTACCAGCCGGCCGAGAGGCCCTTCGTGTACGCCTGCTCAGCCACGCCGATTGTAGACGCGCCGCCGACAGCCAGGCCGACCACGGAAACCATGACGAGCGGAGTCGTCAGCTTTCTTCCCGCGAGCACGTAGTTTTCGACCGAACCGGAAGAACGGTACTTCACGTACGCACTGATCAGGAAGAGCACGCCAATGTAGGCGCAGATGATGAGGATTTGAATGAGTGAGTTTTCCATAGCGGGCCTCCTTGAATTAAAATTTCCAAAAAAAATATCGCCCCTAATAGGGACGATGAGATCGCGGTACCACCCTGCTTACCCGTATAAATAAAAAAAGAGCGGTTCCAAGGCTCGAAAATTTCGAGGGACCACCCTGCACATACGGATCAACTTGAACGCCAGCTAACGGGGGCTTCCGGCAAAACCTACTGAAATTTCAGCTCTGCGGTTCGGGAAAGAACTTCACACTGCTTCACCTGCCGGTTTTCACCATCCACCGGCTCTCTGAGAGGCTCCGTAGTCCTACTTTTTTCCGTCAATACCTTTTTCTTTGGAAATATGTTATCTGTATTATACAGGAAATCCGGAAACGCGCAAGTGATTTTTGAAAATTTTTTCGATTTCTTACAGATTAAGCCGCACCATAAAAAATTTTGAGGCACTTCGGGCAGGGCATAAAATCATAAAACAGAGGGGCGGGCATGCGCCTGTCTTCTTAAATCATAGCTTAAATTGTATAATGGAGGTAAATATAGGACGTAGAAAATTATGAAAGAAGGGGTGAAATTGAATAAGAAAATAGGACTCTTTCTGGCGGCCGCAGCCCTTGCCATGACCATTTCCGGCTGCTCTGGCTCCGCCACGAGCGGCAAAGTCGCAAGCAGTGCACCGGACGGACGAGACTATGAGAGAATCGTCGTCATCTCCGACCTCCACTACCCGACAAAGACAGGCACGGACGATCCGGAACTCCGCCAGTATAAAATCGACAACAAGCAGAAGTGCCTTCAGGAAATCAACGGCTGGGACGACGTAGACCTCGTCGCATTCCCGGGCGATATGGTCGCCCTTACCGGCACCATGGACGAGATGAACACCGTCAAAGCCTTCACCGACAACCTGAACAAGCCGAAGGTATTCACCGCAGGCAACCATGAAATCTTCTATCGGGATGTCTTTACAAAAAAAGGCGACGTCATCTCCGCCAGCGAAAGCGTGAAGAAACAGCACCTCGAGAAGTACCAGAAGGTCTTCGGCCCCCTGCACAGCACGAAGGAAATGATGGGCTACCTCCTCATCTTCCTCTCGACCGATGACGTGACAGGAAACCTTCCGACAGAAATGTCCAAGGACGAACTCGAATGGTTCAAGAAGACACTCGACGCCAACAAGAAGAAACCAACCATCGTCTTCTTCCACGCCCCGCTGACCGGGACACTGATCCCTTATAACGACAAAGTGGGAAGCCCGAGAAGCTTCGCCCAGCCATCCGCCAAGATCGACCAGATCCTCATTCTGAACCCGCAGATCAAACTCTGGGTCTCCGGCCACACTCACACCCCGCCGACCCAGCCCACATTTGATAACGACATCAACTACTACCACGGAAAGATCCTCGATGTCTACAACCCCACCTGGGACGGCAAGACCATCTGGACCAACTCCCTCTACCTCTACAAAGACAAAATCGTCATCAAAACCTACGACATGGACAAACACGAGACACTCGATAATTTGACGAGAACCGTGCAGATAGATAGGTAAAGGAAAACCGGGGAAAACAGAACGACAGGGAACACAAGAAAACAAAAAAGACGTGCCGCAAATGGACACGTCTTTTTTGTGTGGAAATGAAACTGCGATGTACTGAGTCCTGACTTTCCAGAGCATCGCCAACACTTGCCTTCCCAGAGCGCCGCTAATACTCGCCTTCCCCGTCTGGGAAGGTCAACACCCTTAAACCTCGCTGCGCTCGTGAAAAATAGGAAATTTTTGCTTATCACTATCTTTATTATAAAAAATAGAATGACAAATGTAGTCATGTAAATAAAAAACTGCAGAAATATATGATCTCCGCAGTTTTTATATTCATTTTCTTTATCGTTTCAGGTAGACTTCGTCCAGTCTGTACATGTAGGCTCCATTTTCGAATGTCACTTTTTCGCATGTGACGTAACTTTCTTCGTTTGTGAAATGTATTCTTTTTGTTTCGCCCGCGAGATCTAAATACTGCCAGGAAGCCGCGCCGTTTTCCGTCTCAAAGAGAACGAAAAGATATGGTGTCAGTGCTGAAACCTCTGCCGGCACTGATGAAATGTCAGCAAGGATTTCGCCGAGTTCTATGGATCCGCCGTCAGGAAGGCTGGATTTCGGCGTAAATTCCTTGGGAACTGTCGTGAAGCTGTAGTAACGAAGGGGGAATTTCAGTTTCATAATTTCTCACTTTCATTGTTTCAAATAATTCTCATCGATAGACAGTGTCGCACTGCCGTCCTCTTTTGTATCTATCGTTGCTTTGACGCCTAGCGGAAGGAAGAGATTGTTTGCACCATGCCCGATAGGGAGGCCGCGGATCACAGGCTTGCCGGACAGTTTTGCATAGTAGTCGAGAACTTGATCTGTCGAAAACTCCCCGTTTTTTGGACTTGGGCTGTAGAAGTCGCCGAATGCGATAGCAGAAACTCTCTTGAGAAGGCCGTTTTGCCAGAGCTGCTGCATCAGGCGGTCGATGCGGTACGGGTCTTCGCCTGTATCTTCGAGAACAAGAATGTCGCCCTTGCCATCCAGTTCATAAGGAGTTCCGCAAAGAGAGACGACAACGGTCAGATTTCCTCCGATCAAGCGACCGCTAGCTTTCCCAGGCACGACAGTCTTGAGCGATGTACCCTGCGGCATGCGGATTTCCCCGGTGGGCAAACTTCCCGTCAGCCCGTTTTCAAAATTGTAGAGCGTGAAGGGTGTAAAGTTTTCTCCTTTGAAATTGCTGAGCATGGGGCCGTGGATGGTGACGAGATGGCTTTTTTCGCCGAGGGCTGCATGGAGCGCTGTCACGTCGGAAAAACCCACGAAAAGCTTTGGATGTTTTTCAATCATGGAATAATCGAGAAGCGAGAGAAGACGGGCCGAGCCATAGCCGCCCCGGAGGCAGACGATGGCTTTCACGGAGTCGTCTTTGAAGAAGTTATTGATATCTGCAGCTCGCTCTTCGTCGCTCCCCGCGAGATAGCCGTAATCGGCAGTAACCGAGGGGGCCAGTTTCACTTTGTATCCCATTTCTTCCAGGAAATGGATGGCCTGGTTATAATCCGTCATTCCGCCGTGCGTCCCGGGCGCAACGATACCAATCGTGTCACCCGGCCTCAGTGCGGACGGTTTCTCACGCGGGACAGCTGCGTCCCCTGCCGGCGAGAGGTAGGAAGTGACAGTCGGCATGACGGAAGAGTAAAGCGCAGGCAGCGACAATATCATCAAAGCCGCCGCTGCCGCTATATATTTTCTGTGTTTCTTTAGAAAAGAAATCATTTTAAAGACCTTTCTGTTTCTGAGTTCACTAGAAGCATTATACAGTATAGCACGGAAAGGACTGCTTTTATGCATGAGCAGAGAAATTTCATTTCATGTATACTATAAGAAAGAATTCATCAGCATACAAATGCTATTTTCATATTATAAGGAGCCATCATGACATTTGAAGAAATACTGCCTCATGTAGACCATACACTCCTTGCGGCCACGGCGACGAAGGGGGAAATCGAGAAGCTCTGTGAGGAAGCGGAGATGTATCATACGGCGTCTGTCTGTGTGCCGTCATCGTTTGTAAAGGAAATTCGGGAACGTCATCCGGGACTCCGGATCTGCGCTGTCGCAGGGTTCCCGCTGGGAAATATGTCGAAGGCGGCGAAGGTTTTCGAGTCCAGGCAGGCGGTCCTTGACGGGGCGGATGAGATCGACATCGTCCTCCACATCGGCGCGCTGAAAGACGGGAATGCGGAGTACGTCACGGACGAAATCGCGGCGGTCAAAGAGGCGATCGGGGATCATGTGCTGAAGGTCATCATCGAGACCTGCCTTTTGACGGAAGAGGAGAAGATCCTTGCGTGCGAATGCGTCACAAAGGGCGGGGCGGATTATATCAAGACATCGACCGGGTTCTCGACAAAAGGCGCGGATCTCTCGGATATTGCGCTTTTCAAAAAGCACATTGGAAAGAATGTGAAGATCAAAGCGTCAGGCGGAATCCATACGAAGAAGGAAATGGAAGACTTCCTTGCTGCCGGATGCGACCGGATCGGCGCCAGCGGCGCGGTGAAGGCGTACTTGAAGGAAAAAGGAATGTAGGAAAGGGAAAGAAAAAAAAGAAAAATAGAAAGAGAAAAACCGAAATAACAAAACAAAAAACAGAAAAAGGACTGTCGAAATGATTGAGGATTTCGACAGTCCTTTTTGGTGGGGGAAATTAAATTAAAACCGTACGACCGAGCTACGCTCGAGGGAAAAGTAAAACATGAAAAACCATACAGCCGGCTTGCAGCCTGGGAAACGCTGTATCCGTTTACACCTTTCCTTCCAGGGCAAGGTCAAAGGCAATTCTTCCCTCCGTTTGTTTATTCTTGCGTTTGGTCGGGTTTGATGATTTGAACTTTCATGGTTCCTGTAACTCCCGGATAGAGCTGCCGGGCTTCTGCGATGCACTGGAGGAGGATTTCTTCATTCTTCCTGTCTACCATGCCGGAGATGCGGAAGAGGTCGATGATCCACCAGATTTCTCCGATAAAGCAGGTCCATAGCAGCCAGAAGATGATGTTCTTCACAGGATGGCCGAGATAGAAGTAATAGACGGCGAAGACGATCCAGAGGATGTAGGCTGTGGATTTCTTCTTTTCTCTTCCTGAGTAGAGGGTAAGGGCGTATTCTTTCTGCCGGGGCGTGAGGACGTTCAGGAGGGCTATGCCCTGTTCGCTGATGGTTTCTTTGCTCATGACGGGTCCTTTCTTTGCTTTGGGTTATGGATAGAGGGCTTTGGCTTCTTCGATGCATGTTCCGAGGATTTCTTCGTTGGTCTCGTCGACCATGTCGGAGATGCGGAAGAGGTCGATGAGCCACCAGATTTCTCCTATGAGGCAGCTCCAGAGGAGCCAGAAGATGATGTTTTTCACGGGATGGCCGAGGTAGAAGTAGTAGAGGGCGAAGACGATCCAGAGGATGTAGGCGGTGGATTTTTTCTTTTCGCGGGCAGCATAAATCTTCACGGCGTAGTCCCTTTGTTTCTCGGGGAGGGCGGCGAGGCGCGCTATTTCTTCTTCGGTCAGGATGTTTCCTCTCGTCATAGTTTCTCCTTTAGAAGAGGCGGCTCTTCATTTTCATGGCGATCCATTTGGCGAGGGCCTGTTTGGCTTCTTCGGGTGCGCCTTCTCTGAGTCTGATGTCGCCTTTCATCCGCTGTTCCATGGTGACGGATGGGTCGATGTATGGTTCGAAGGTTTTATAGAAATTCATTTTTGCGATTTCTTCTGTTAAGTCCATGGTAATTCTCCTTTAGACTTCGTTGTCTATGGTAACGACGTTCTCCGGGCTCATGCTTACGGGGTCGGGGTAGATGCGGACGGCTTCACGCATGCATTCTTCGATGACTTCTTTGTTCCGTTCCTCGACCATGCGGCCGATGTGGAAGAGGTCGACGATCCACCAGACGAAGCCGACGATGACGAACCAGAGGATCCAGAGGACGGTATTCCGCGCGGGGCGGTCGAGGTAGAAGTAGTAGACGGCGCCAACGATCCAGAAGACGTAGGCGAGGGACTTCTTTTTCTCCCGGTTCGCATAAAGTGTCAAAGCGCAGTCGCGCTGTTTTTCGGATAACATGGACAGCACTCTCAGGCTGTCCGGATCGATTCCGGTATCTTGCTGCATGCTCCCGCCTCCCTTACAGAACTTCTTTCTTATATTGTATCATGAAATTTCGAAATAGAGAAAGGGAGGGGGAGGAACACCTTCCTATTTCCTGTATAGGTGCCGGTTCTGTTATATAATAATGGTAAGAGAATTTTTAGAGCGGAAATATAAAATACGTATTTTAAAGGGGGGAAATATATGAAGGGCGGAACGGTCGAGGATTTCGTGGAGTACCTTTATACCTGCCAGGACACAGCATTTATCTACAAGGGCATAACATACTGGTATCAAGGGTATATGCCAAATGATCATACGGTCCATATGGAACTGTATGCATGCAATCCTCCAGATGACAATGATCTCTGGAATCATGACGGCGCGACGATTGATGAAGGCGTGCAGGATCTTCTGAAGGCTCCACTGTTTGATGGAAAGACAATTTTGGAAGTAGAACAGGATATTGAGTGGATCGATTCTTGAGGCAGAACCGTGGGATGTGGCTAAAAAGCCGGAGAAGTGATGGCGAAGAGGAATAGAGTGGCGGAAGCTGGATATTATAGGAGAATCAAGAAATGACCGGAAAGACTTTTACAGAATTTATGGATGATTTGGCCTATAATCCTGAGATGGAGTTCATGTTCAGGGGAGAGAGATACATGATTTCCGGATATCTCACAAGGGATCAGTATACATTGGAGTTATGTAATATTGATACTGATTCGATGCTGTTTACCATGACGTCTGCATCCAGGGACGAATGCGTCTCTGCCTTTGAAAAAGCACGGGTTTCTGACGGGCAAACTATTTCTGAGGCTGAGCATGAAATAGAAGTATTGTATGGATGAGGGGATTTAGGAGAACAATATAGAAGGAGCTGCAGAAATGTGGAATCATTTCTGCAGCTTCTTTTTTGTGGGAGGGAGAAAATCGGGAGACAAGGGAAAACAATACGACCGAGCGGGGTTCGAGGGAAATGAGAAAACCGTACAACCTCGCTGCGCTCGAAAACACCTTACAACCGCGATGGAATCGCGGGGAACTACATCTCATTCGTCGCCTTCGGCGCCACCTTCTCCTTTCGGAGCAAGGTTAACACCCTTAAACCAGCCTCTGGCTGATGGAAAACAAGCAAACCTCGCTTCGCTTGCCCATTTCTCCCACGAGAAAACCCCTCTGCTTGGCAGCAAAGGGGCTCTCCCGGTCAATCACGATGTCTATTTAATTATATCACAGCGGGTCTGGGAGATGACGGGTTAGTTTTCGTTGGACATGTGTGTTTTGTCGAAGAAGAGGAAGCAGAGGGAGACGATCATGGCTACTACGGTGGCGAGGCCCATGCCTTTGAGCTGGATGGGTCCTATGCCTACGGTGGCGCCGGAGAGGCCGCTGATCATGGTGACTGCTGTCAGGATGAGGTTTCTGGATTTGGTGTAGTCGACTTTCTTTTCGATGAGCATGCGGATGCCGGATGCTGCGATGAAGCCGAAGAGGAGGATGCAGACGCCGCCCATGACGGGGGTGGGGATGGCGTGGATGATGGCTGCTATTTTTCCGATGAAGGAGAAGATGATGGCGAAGACGGCTGCGCCTCCGATGACCCAGGTGCTGTAGACGCCGGTCATGGCCATGACGCCCATGTTTTCACCGTAGGTGGTGTTCGGGGTGGAGCCGACGAAGCCGGAGATCATGTTGGAGAGGCCGTCTGCGAAGAGGGATCTGTGGAGACCCGGGTCTTTGATGAGGTCTCGGCCTACGATGTCGCTGGTGACGAAGAGGTGGCCCAGGTGTTCGGCGAATACGACGAAGATGGCCGGGAGGATCATCATGATGGCGGAGAAGTTGAAGGCCGGCGCATAGAAGGTCGGCGGTGCGAACCATGCGACTTCTTCGATGTGGGTGAAGTCAACGACGCCCATGGCGATCGAGAGGAGGTAGCCGGCAATGACGCCAATCAGGATCGGGATGATGGCGATGAATCCGCGGCCAAGGACGGTAGCGAGGATGGTGACGATCAGGGTGAACATGGAAATAATGATGGCTGTACTTGCGCTCATGCCCTGAGGGTCTCCGATGAAGCCGGACATGCTCATGGCAAGCGGGGCGAGTTCAAGGCCGATGATGGCTACGATGGAGCCCATGGCTGCCGGAGGGAAGAGGACGTCTATCCATTCGACGCCTGCTTTCTTGACGATGAAGGCGAGGAGCATGAAGCACAGGCCGAAGGCGATGAAGCCTCCCTGCGCGTCTGCGTAGGACATGCCTGCGGTCGAGGTGACGGCGAGGACTGGCGAAATGAAAGCGAAGGAGGAGCCGAGGTAAGCCGGAAGTCTCCATTTGCAGATGGTGAGGTAAATCAGTGTGCCGATGCCGTTCATGAAAAGGCAGGTCGCGGGGTCGACGTTCAAGAGGAACGGGACGAGGACGGTCGAACCGAACATGGCAAATAGGTGCTGCAGGCTGAGTGGAATGGTAGGAAGCAGAGGCAGCCTCTCATCTACTTCTATGATGTGTTTTTTCATGAATAGATCCCTCCGTCAGGAATACTGGCTCAGAAAAAAGGAGGCCTTCAGTATGATCTGAAGAGCCTCCTTCCGTGTTTTGTAAGCGACTGTAAAATTTTATCCGAACTATCTTATACTTTTTCCACTTGGATTGCAAGACCTTTTTAAGGAAATGAAATTAGAAAGGGATTAGAAGCGGTACTGCATGCCGACTTCGTAGTTTCTTCCAGGAGCTGCGAACCAGGTGCCGGACGGACCGTAGCTGGGAGAGGAAGAGCCGATGTTCGTGTAGAACTGGTCGAAGACGTTGTTCACGCGGGCATAGATGGTAGCTTCCTTGGTGATCTTGTAGTCAGCGCCGATATCCCATACCCAGAAGCTGGAGTAATCCTTCATCGTTTTGCTTTCACTGACTCCGTAAGAGCTCTTTGTGGATGTATAGCGGTCCATGACGCCGCGGCCATTGATGTATGCATCGAATTTCTTATCGGTGTAATTCAGGCCTACATTCAGTTCATGCTTCGGCATGTAAACGCGGGAATCGTTTCTGATGTCTCCATCGAAGTAGCTGTAGCCCAGGGTGCCGGAGAGATGATCGGAGAATTTCTTCGTGAGGGACATGTTCACGCCGGTATTGATGGTCTTTCCTGTATTGAGGTATTGGGTGCCCTTACTGGAATAACCCCAGGAGATGAGATTCTTGGCGAACTGGCGGTATACGCTGATGTTTCCGGACAGGGTATCGTCGAAGATATGGTTGGCGCCGAGCTCAACGGTGTAGCCTTCTTCCGGATCGAGGTCCGGGTTAGGTATAGTATGATAATTATCATAGTAAATCTGCATGAGGCTCGGTGCGTTGAAGAACTTCTTGTAGCTTGCATAGTAGTTCGTGTTGTCGCTGATCTTGTAGCCGACGGTAAGGCTCGGTGTGGTGTGGGTGCCGTAGTCCGTATTGTGTTCGACGCGTACGCCAGGGGTGACGTTCCAGCGGTCATTGATGTCCCGCTTGTCCTGTACGTAGAAGCCAAGGTTTGTCGCATGCTTGCCCTGCATGCCGGCAACTTCCGCATAGTAAGGAACGGAATCCTGGTAGAGGTCGAAGCCGCCGATGATGGTCTGGCCTTCCATGGTGTAGGTGAGCTGATCGGAAATACCGCGTGTCTTGAGGCGGAGGTCTGTAGTACCAGAGCTGCCTGCATTATTGTAGTCATCCTGGAGATGATAACGGTTCTGGTACATGGAGAGGCGGTTGGTCAGGCGGTCATTGATGCGCGCATTGTACTGGAGTGCGATGCGGTCACTGTCCTTCTTGCCAAAGTCTTTTGTCGGATCATTGGATCCATAGTCAGGACGGGTGTAGTCGGCATTGTATTTTTCATAGGATAATGTGACGGAAGAGTCATTGCCCAGGTCATAGCCGATCTTGCCTGCGAAGGATTCTGCATTGAGATGGTTGATGACATGGCGTCCCCAGCCGTCCTTGAAATTGCCCTGGATCTGTTTATTTGCTTCGATGGTCCAGAAGAAACCGTCCTTATTTCCTTCATTGTAAAGGCCGTACTTCTCGCCGTCAAAGCTTGCGCGGGAGAGGTCGAGGGTCGTATGGACTTTGCCGTCCGTCGGTTTCTTCGTGATGATGTTGATGACGCCGCCAGCAGCATCGGAGCCGTAGAGCGTGGAAGCAGAGCCCTTCAGGACTTCAATATGATCGACCGAATCCATATTGGTCAGAATGCCCAGCTGCGAATGAGTGCCCATGAGGCCGTTCGTGTTGACGCGCATGCCGTCGACCATGACGACGACGTTGGTCGATCCGTTGATTGTAATCGGATCGGAGAAATAGGTCTGGCTGGAAGAGCCTCTCGTCGCGATAACGACGCCCGGTACCTGCTTCACAGCATCGGCAACGGATTTGTAATGGTTAGCTTCAATGTCCTTGGCGGTGACGACGGAAATGTCGGCGTTCGAATCGATGACCTTTTCCGGTTCACGGTTGGCCGTGACGACGACCTGGTCCAAGGTGTAGACCGGCATGTCCTCTGCATGGACGGTCATGGCTCCTCCTGCTGCGCAAAGAGCGGCCAGTGATGCTGCGATGTACTTCTTTTTCATAAAATCCTCCCTGTGTTCCCCTGTTTTTAGGGGCTTGAAAATAGCCCGGCAGGATGCGCGTCTGTCGGTCGCAGAGAGACGCATCCCATCGGGATCTCACGCATGAAAAGGCAGTTCTTCTGACTTCGCTTCCTCGCTTTCCCCGCCTTCCCGGATTCATCCAGTGGCTTCTTGGGGTCGGCTCAGCGTCACAGCGGCGGGACCGTGGCGGAATCGGAGACCTTCCCGGATCTCCTCACCGCGCTTCTCTATTGCCCTTCGAAGGACCTTTTCCTGCGTACATATTGAAATTACTAAAAGTATTATACTCGCAATTCTTATAAAATAAAAGAATTAACAAATAAAATATTAATAAAAAGAAAGACACCCTTTAATAAAGAAAGCATGAATTCTCATTTTGTGTTATTCTGTGTACAATGAAAGGCAAATGAAGAGAGGAGGACTTATGAAGAAGAAAATCATGGCAGGGGCGGTGCTCCTTCTGGCGGCTTCAATTTTTATCGGCGGCTGCGGAATCAAGAGCGTCAGCACGGACACGGGCGCCGGATACACGGTGACGGATGCGACGGGCAGGGAAGTGAAGATCCCGAAGAAACCGGAGCGCATCATGGGCAACAGCGCTTCAATCGACACTATGCTCCTTGGCGTCGTCACGCCGGACAAGCTGATCGCTGCGACGGAAGCGGACAGGGATCCCGCCATTTCCTATATCGCCAATGACACGAAGAATATCAAGATGACGGTGCCGCTCATGGGGCTCTCGATGGAGCTTGTGACCGAGGCCAAGCCGGACCTCATCATCGCCTCCACGTACACGAAGGGCGAGCAGCTCGACCTCTACCGGAATATGGGCATCCCCGTCGTCGTCATCAAGGGGCCGCGCTCGATTGAAGAGGTGGAAAGCGACATCCGCATCATCGCCGCTGCTACGGGTGAAAAGGAAAGAGGCGAGAAGGTCGTCGCGAAGATGGATGAAATGCTCACAGAGTCGGACAAACGTCTGTCCGAGGAGAAAGGAAAGAAACCCGTCGTCTTCCTCGTTTCCCAGATGACGCGCTACGGCGGCCCTGGCTCGATGTTCAATGAGCTCCTCACCCGCGCCAGGCTCGAGAATGCGATCGGACTTGCCGGCGTTTCGAACGGACAGATGATTTCCCCCGAGCAGATCGTGAAGGTGGATCCGGACATGTTCTTCGTCTCGACGGACCGCGAGTCCGATACGACAGGGGCCTCCCGCTACCGCGACAGTTTCCTTGCAAACCCCGCCATCGCGCAGATGAGAGCGGCCAAGCATATCGTCCCGGTCGACGACCGCTACATTTATGCCGCGTCCCAGAACGCCGTCTATGCCGTGAGGGCGCTCGCGAATGCCGCCTACGGCCCGATTTTCGACATGTCAGGAGAAAAGCAGATCCGCGGCTACTGATGGGATTATAATGTAGGAAATGGGTCTTGAAAGAAGGGGACATTATGGAAAAATATAATAAGGAAAGGCTCGCCCGCGCATCTGAGGCCGTGAGGAAAGCAGGCCTTTCCCAGATCATCGTTTCAGATGCGGCAGCGCTCTGGTACCTGACGGAAGAGGAAATCCATCCCGGTGAGCGCCTGACCGTGCTCGTCATCCCGTCGGATTCTGATCCGTACTGGGTAAGGAACCGCCTTTTCCCGCTGAAGAGCAATGGCATCGCTGACCATCCTTTCGAGGACGGCGAGGACGGCATCGGACTTCTCGCCAGCCTTCTCGCAGATGGCAGGACAGGGGTCGATGGCGTATGGCACTCGGCCTTTCTCCTCGACCTGATGGGAAGGGGAGAAAATCGGACATTCCTGAACGGCTCGCCGCTCATCGACGCGCTCCGCGCTGTGAAGGATGAGGAGGAAATCCGCCGCATGAAGGCAGCTTCCCTCATCAATGACCGCGCTGTCCGACGCATCCGTGATTTCCTCTACCCGGGTGTCACGGAAAAGGAATGCGCCGAAGAGCTTCGGAAGATTTACAAGGAAGAGGGCGCTGAAGGATTCTCCTTCCCGCCGATCGTTTCCTTCGGTGCGCACGGCGCCGACCCGCACCATTCGCCCGACGACACGAAACTTGCCCCAGGCGACTCCGTCCTCTTTGACATCGGCTGCAAGAAGGACCATTACTGCTCCGACATGACAAGGACGTACTTCACGGGAGAACCAACGGAGGAGGAAAAGAAAGTCCATGACACCGTGAGGGAAGCGGGCCTTCGCGCCGAAGCGCTGATCCGCCCGGGCGTCCTTCTGAAGGACATCGACAAGGCGGCCAGGGACTGCATCGCAGAAGCCGGCTACGGTCTATACTTCACGCACCGCCTTGGCCATTTCATCGGCATCCGGGAGCATGAAGCAGGCGAAGTCAGCCCGAATTCTCCTCTTGCTGCCAAGCCCGGCATGATCTTTTCCATTGAACCGGGCATTTACCTTCCGGGCCGCTTCGGCGTCCGGATTGAAAACCTCGTCCTCGTCACGGAGGACGGATGTGAACTTTTGAACCACGAAGACCGCGGCTGGAAAGCCGGTCTCCGTCATGGAAAGTGAGGCGAAGTATGATAAAAATCAGAACGACTGCCATCGGGGAAGGACGACCGAAAATCTGCATTCCCCTCGTTTCAGACAGCACCGAGCTTCTCGCTCTGGAGTGCAAGGACCTTGCCGGTACCCCTTTCGACCTTCTCGAATGGCGCGTCGACTACCTGGCAGCGAGTCAAAATTTCCAGATGGAAAAGAATCTGAAGGAAGGGTATGAAGCCATCAGAAGTGTATTTCCCGATGCCCCGGTTCTCACGACCGTCAGAAGCGAACCGCAGGGAGGCGCCCGCGATTTCACAGAAGCCGAGTACATCGACCTCCTTTCCTTCATCACGAAGGAGCACCTGGGAGACGCCGTCGACATCGAATACGGCCAGGAAGTCTTCGACACGTACGAAATGATCCGCGAAGCTAAGCGCGCCGACATGCCTGTCGTCATGAGCTGGCACTCCTTCGGAAGAGTGATGGGCGTCCGTGAAATCATCGACGTCATTGAAAACATGCAGGCCATGGACGCCGACATCCTGAAGGTCGCCACCATCGTCGAGCATCCGAAGGAAGCTGCCCTTGTCATGTACGCCGCCGCTGAAGCGCAGGAAGAATTCCCGGACAATCCCGTCATCGTCATCGGCATGGGGAAAGACGGCGTCCTGACGCGCACCGCAGGCAATTTCCTCGGCGCACCGCTTACCTTCGCCTCCGGGAAAAAGCCCTCTGCGCCCGGCCAGATTTCCGCAGCCGACATGGACAAAGTGCTGGATATCTTCTACGGAAAGTACGGGAAATAGGAAATTCGAAGATTTCTAAGAAATTCGATTGTTCCTCCTCCTTTTTGGAGTATAATGAAAGAAAATTTCCCTGTAGTGTAGTAAGGAGGATGACCTATGTCCCTGAAAGAATTTAAACTCGCCTACGGCCACGGCACGCAGTCCGTCATGCTGCCGGAAGAACATATCTCTGACGTCCTCGAAGGCGTACCGACGCCCGCCTGCGACGTGAAAGAAGCCACCATCGAATGCATGCGTCATCCGATCGGCGCTGAGCCTCTCCACGACCTCGTGAAGAAAGGCGACAAGGTCTGCCTCGTCGTCGCTGACATCACCCGCGCATGGAACCGCGCTTCCGAATTCACCGTCCACGTCGTCAACGAACTGAACGACGCCGGCATCCCGGACGACGACATCTACATCGTCTTCGCACAGGGCACCCACCGCGTCCACACCGACGAGGAAAACGTCACCTGCGTGGGCGAGGAAGTCGCTTCCCGCATTAAAATGTACCAGCACGTCTCCACCGACAAATCCATGCTGACCCACGTCGGCACCACGACAAGAGGCACTGACGTATGGATCGACACCCGCGTCGTCGAAGCTGACAAAGTCATCCTCATCAACGCCATCTCCACCCACGACATGGCAGGCTTTGGCGGCGGAAGGAAACTCATCCTCCCGGGCGTAGCCGGCTTCGAAACCGTCCAGCAGAACCACTGCCACGCATTGGGACCCACAGTCGGAAGCGGCCTGAACCCGGACGCAGCCCTCCTCAAAATCGCAGGAAACCCCGTCTCCGAAGACATGCAGGAAGCCTGCGACATGATCGCACCATGCTTCCTCGTCCACTCCGTCATCAATGCAGAAGGGGAAATCTCCTCCATGGTTGGAGGCGACCCCTACAAAGCATGGCTCGAAGGTACCCGTGAAATCTACCGTATGCAGAAAGTACGGATGAAAGCCCAGACCGACGTCACCATCGTCTCCGCAGGCGGCTACCCGAAAGACACCAACCTCTACCAGGGCACCAAGTGCTACACCACCGCCGAAATCGCCACCAAAAAAGGCGGCATCATCATCACCATGATCGAAGCCGAAGACGTCCAGGAACCACCGGCCTACCTCGGCAGCTTCAAATACAAGAACCTCACAGAAATGGAAGAAGGCCTCAGAGCCTGCTTCACCATCCCCCTCTTCGTCGCCTTCGAAAACCTCATCACAGCCATGACACACACCGTCTACATCGTTACCAGGCCCGAGAACTTCGACATCCTCCGCGAAAGAACCCACCAGATCCCGGTTGCCACCGTGGAAGAAGCATGGGAACTCGCCAAGAAACAGCTCGCTGAAGAAGGAAAAGAAGACTACACCATCAACGTCATCCCCCAGGGAAGCGCCATCGTACCATACGTAGAAGAATAAAGAAAGAAAACAAATAAATTAAAAAAATTAAAAAAGGAGCCATTGGAAATGAGCAGTCATTCCAATGGCTCCTTTTTGGGTGGGTCTCGCCTTCCCAGACGGGGAAGGTGCCCGGCCCAAATACTGATGCCGGGCGGATAGGGTTGATTATTCATTGGGCTTTAAAATCTAAAAAGGTTCCGACGAGCGAAGCGAGGTTGTATGGTTTTGAACTTGACCTTGCCCTGGAAGGGAAGGTGTCGGCGGAGCCGACGGATGAGTTGTATTTCGGACAAACGTTAGTCTGGTTGTATGGTTTTCTTCACTCACTCCCTCAAATCTTTATCGTTTCTCTCTCGCATTTTCCCACGTAGTCATCGGTCCAGTCTTCTTCGAATTCGCTGATGGGGATGAATTGGTTTGTGAGAGGGGTTCCTTTGTGGATGGAGATCATTTCGGAGAACCATATGTTTTTCTCGAAGGAGATTTCCCCTCCGTTCTGCAGGAGGAAGATAATCCCGCGTGTGACTTGTACGTCGTAGGTTTTCACGCCCAGATGGAAAAGTTCCTGATGTTCGTTGACGATCTGGATTTCCTGAATCATTTCTTCGACGGGGATGTTTGTCATGTCTGTGCTCATGAGCCTGGAGGGCATATTACCGGTGGAGGGAAAGAGCCGGAACATGGCGACGTCTTCGAGGGCGCCGAAGTAATCGGCCACTTCGATGGTGCTGGTCAGTGCGTACGCGCCGCGGCTGGTGATGATTTCTGCGATGCCATAGGCGGAAGATGGCAGGGCCTCGGCATCGGAGCGGATGCTCTTGAGAACGCTGCCTTTCAGGTTCTGCAGCATGGCCATGGTCTCTGCGTCAAAGCGCATGTCGTATGTTTTCATGATTTTCCCTTTTTTCGCTTTTCCTTTACTATACACCATTCCCCCACAAAAAAATCCCGCAATCGCGGGATGATTTATTCGCTTACAGCATGTTCTTTTTCCAGAGGACGAAGGTGACGGCAACGGTGACGGCTACACCCAGGAGGGTGACTTCCACGAAGCCGAAGGGCGAGCTCTCGAAGGGGACGGGGACGTTAATGCCCCAGAGGGAGTAGATCAAGGTCGGGGTCGCGAGGATGATCGTGACCGAGGTCAGGAATTTCATGATCTGGGACAGGCGGTTGGAGATGATGGAGGAGAATGAGTCCATCATGGACATCAGAATGTTCGTGTAGATCTCGGCCATTTCCAATGCCTGCTTATTTTCGATGATGACGTCTTCGAGGAGGTCTTCGTCTTCCTCATACATCTTGAGGAGGGAGTGAAGAGGGCTGTTCCTGAGGCGCATCAGGCGTTCCATGACGTTTTCATTCGCATGAAGGGCGAAGTTGAAGTACGTCAGAGATTTCTGAAGTTCGAGGAGGCGGAAGAGTTCCTTGTTCTGCAAAGATTTGCGGACCTGGGTCTCGATGACGTCGGTCTGTTTGTAGATTTGCTGCAGGTAGAACAGGAAGGAAGAAGATGCCTGGGAGAGGATCTGGAAGAGGAAACGTGTCTTCTTGTAGGTCCTGAAGGATGTGAAGGTGTTCCCGAGGAATTTCTTCACGACGAGGTTCTGCTCGAGGCACACCGTGATGAAGTAATTCTTCGTGATGAAGATGCCGAGCGGCAGTGCGTCGTAGGCATCCGTCTCAAGGACGACTGGCGTATTCACGACGACGAAGATGTAATCGTCTTCGAGCTCGACGTGGGAACGTTCTTCACGGTCGAGGGCGGTCTGCAGGGAATAGACCGGGATCCCGGTCAGTTCATTCAGATGCGAGAGTTCTTCCTGGCTGGGGGCGGCGCAATTGATCCACGAGCCCTTATCGAGCTGCTCCAGTGACATTTCTGCAAGTACATTGTTCTCATCATGCTTAAAGGCTTGTATCATTTTTCCGCCCTCCTTTCGTCTTCTCTTACTATAGTCAGAAATAGGGATTCTGTCAAACATAGAAACGGTGAAATTGCAAGAATTGATGCGGTCTGGCGGGCTTTGGAGAATGGACGCTTTTTTGACGAAATCTTGACAAATTTCAGGAAATTTGAGCGTATTCCGTCCGGCTTGGGGAAATGAAAAAAGATGTGAAACCCTTTCGGATCTCACACTTTTTTTATTTCCTTATTTATCAGCGAGGAATGGAACGATAGATGCGCAGTGCGGCATGACGTTGATGGTGTAATCGGTCTTGCCTTCCTTTTCCAGCTGCTTCTGAGCGAGTGCCCATGCTTCTTCGACCGTTGCTACCGGGATCTGGTTCGTCTTGCGGATTGCTTCGAAGTTTTCCGGCTTCGTGACGAGGTAAATCGTGTAGCGGTGGGTCATGCAGAAGAGGTTGAATGCGACGAAGAATGGAATGGTGAAATGATGGCGCAGTGCTCTTTCCATGTCAGCTTCTGTTTCATACTGGAAACTGTTCAGGTATGCCGGCGGTTCCTGGATGTCGCTGGCTTCCATGATGGCGATGATGATGCCGCCGTCCTTGACAGCGACGTCAGCCGGATCATAGCACTTGCTGCCCTGGTAGAGGGATACGTCCTTCGGATATCCGCCAGCGCAAGCGAAGCCTACATCCGCTTCCTGCTTCATCGGGACCTTCTGGATGCGGTATACGAGCTTGGTGCCTTCGAGCCATGCTTCGTAAGGATCGCCGCCGACCATGCGGCAGATCTGGCCGTCTGCATTCACGATGGAATGAACGAGGAAGCACGGTTTGATCATATCGGAAGCTTCCTGCATATCATCGGAAACCGGGTTGTGATCAAGGAGCGTGGAACGGGTAGCCGGGTTGATGCCGCTGCCGAATTCAGCGCCCAGCGCATTGCAGTGATTGATCTGAATGGATTCATCACCGGCAACGCCCGGGAGAATCAGCTTTCTGCCGCCGCCGTAGCCCGCGAAGAGGTGGGTGGTGATGCCGTCGACGACGATGACCTTGTCAGCATCGACTGCATGCTTATTGATCCAGACAGGAGTGCCCAGCTTCGTATCGCCGACATGGACGAGTTCGTCCTTGTTTTTGCAGTCATGCTGGTACAACTTGATACGGGAAGCGACTTCCTTGCCGACGACGCGGATATCTTCTTCCGGTGTCTGCGCTCTGTGAGTGCCCTGGGCAAAGAGGATGCAGATATCGCTGTCCGGGATCTCTGCGCGGTTCAGTTCATTGACGATATGGATGACGAACTGATCAGAATGGTTCCATGTACGGGTAATATCAGCGCATACAATGCAGACTTTGTCGCCCTTTCTGACGATTTCCTGCAGCGGGCGGCTGCCGATCGGATGGCGCATGCATTCCAGTGTGGCTTCTTCCACGTCGCAAGCGGGCGTAGGATTTCCTTCAAGAACATCGGAAATATGTTCTTCAGGGAGCATGACTTTCTGAGTAGTTTGGCCGAAGCCGAATTCGAATTCTTTTAATGCCATGGGGACTCCTCCTTTTTCTAAGCGCAGGGGTCCGGTTTCATACGAAAAGGGACTGCGCGTATGCGCGGCACATGCCGTAAAACATATAGATGTATAACAATTATAGCATGATTTCCGCTGAAATCATCTGCTTTTTCTTACTTTACTTTGGTAACGTGAAGAAACAGGACATATTGTCCATAAACCACGAAATACAAGGAGAAATCGCCAATAAAAGTGCAACACATTCGCGGAAAGAGCGCCCGAACTCGTCCCTCGCTGTACAGAGCGCTGACTTTTGAAAGCGGTAACAGTCCGAGCATTGAAGCGCCGCTAACACTTGCCTTCCCAGACGGGGAAGGTGCCCGGCCCCAAAATCTGATGCCGGGCGGATAGGGTTGATTATTCATTGGGCTTTAAAATCTAAAAAGGTTCTTCGAGCGTTAGCGAGGTCGTCTATTGGTTTTAATTCTCCTTCCTATTTCCCAAGAGCATCTCCCATCTGCCCAGTTTTTATCATTTCCTTCTCTCATTTCCTTATTTTTTCCTTATATAAGTATACTTTCGGATAATATGCGAGCGGTCTGGCGCTTGGTATGATTAAAGAATAGAAGGTATGAAATTTGGGAGTTTTATATCGAGGTGGGAAAAATGAAAAAAGGGAAGATTTTACTCAGTCTGTCTATACTGGCAGCTTTGGGAAGTTTCAGTGCACCTTTATCATGGGCAGCGGATGTGACGAATCCGGCGAAAAAGGTCAATACGACGGTGGAAGGAAATGTTTCTGCCGGCGTGGCAGAGAACGAAGGGGATAATGCGGTAAGCAATATACTGACGCTTGACACCGGCGCAGATATTTCCGGAAACGCGACTGGCGGGGTTGCGGTAGAAGGCGCGGGAAATGCCCTGACAAATACAGTGGATGTGCTCGACACAGCTAAGGTCGCCGGCGCAGTCACGGGCGGTGTTTCCTACGACGGTAATGCGAAGGAAAACGTCGTCAATATGGCGGGCGGCACTGTAATCAGGGGCGTGACAGGGGGACGCACTTTGGAGACGGGCGAGGCTGCCCTGAATCAGGTGACAATCTACGGTGCTGCAATCGGTGAAGAAACAGAGCAGTCTGGTGCTGTCTTTGGCGGCGTTTCTGCAAAGGGTATGGCCAATAACAATGTTGTGAAAATCGTGGGCAGCACCACCACGTATGAAAATGTCATGGGCGGTCTTTCCGATGAGTCTTCCGCTTCCGAAAACAAGGTAACACTTTCAGGGACAAACACCATCAAGACGAACGTTTCCGGCGGCGATGGACTGACGGGCGCATCAAACAATGAACTCACCATCGAAGGTGATTCGACAATTGGAGAGAAGGATAATGAGGACACCGGTTATGCGATCGGCGGATTCACCCATACGGGCACCGCTTTGTCCAACAAGCTGACCGTTAAAGGCGGCACGATGAACTATGCCGTCGGCGGATTATCGGATCAGGACGGCAGCAAGGTAGAAAGCAACGAGCTGACCATCACAGGCGGCACCATCTATACGAAAGCAGCCGGCGGCCTGATTGATGGAAAGGTTGAATATGAGGCAAATGGAGGAACCCGTGTCGAGACCGAAGGCGCCGCAAAAAATATCGCAACGATAAGCGGCGGTGAGGTGAGAAATCTGAGCGGCGGCAGGGTCAACTATTATGCCACAGGCGATGCCATTGCCAATGAAGTATACGTCAGCGATGCGGCCCAGATCGACTACCTTGTCAGAGGCGGCAGTACGTATTACGGAAATGCCAATAACAACATAGTAGAAATGACTGGCGGCACGGCAGGTATGGGAGTAGAAGGCGGGGAGTCCGTCCTCGAAGGCGACGCTAATGGAAACCATGTGACGGTCACGGGGGCTGTGATTGGTGTAACAACAGAGCAGTCCGGCGTCGTTTTCGGCGGCCTTGCAAAAATGGGCAGTGCAGATGACAATGTCGTTGAAATCAAGGATACCACCACGTATGAAAATGTCGTGGGCGGTAATTCCTGGGAGGCATCCGCTTCCGGGAACAAGGTGACGATCCTGGGGACAAGCTCCATCGGGACACATGTTTTCGGCGGCGTTGGAAAGACGGGCGCGGCAGAAAATACAGTCATCATCGGAGGCAGTACCCAGATTGGCGGAGCCGTCATCGGCGCTCAAGCGGAGGCCGGAGACGCTGAAAGAAATACAGTATTCATTCAAGGCGGCACCATTGCTGAGGATGTAGTCGGCGGTGATGCCCTTGATGGAAATGCCAATGATAATGCAGTCATCGTTACAGGCGGTACAATCAATGGAGACATTATTGGAGGCATCTCAAACCCTGACAGCAGCAGTGGAAATACCATCATCATTGCAGGTGGTACAATCAATGGAGACATTATTGGAGGCTACGGAGCGGCCGACGGAAGCATCATCGGGAATACAGTCGATATCCTTGGCGGAACCTTTGGCGAAGATGCCAGCCTCTACGGAGGTCTTTTTACCGGGACCGACTACGGAACCATCGAAGGAAATACGCTCAACTTTGCTGCAGAAGGAATTACCGTAAAGAATCTCGCCAATTTCCAGAATATCAATTTCTACATCGATAAGGATACAGAAACTGATTCAGCGCTCCTTACCGTGACAAACGTATCCTATATCAGCGAGGCCTCCGTCCATACCTTTGCAGAAAATACCGAAGAAATTAAGGCAGGCGGGGCCATTACCCTCCTCTCCGCTCCAAAAGGCATCCAGGCTGAAAGTACAGAAATCAACGGCACCATCATCGATTCGAACTACCTCTCCCGTCATACCAGCATCGAAAATGACGGAAATAACCTCATCCTTAACGTATCGGATGACGACGAACTCTTCCTCAACCCGGACACCAAGCTCTTCGCTGAAACAAGAGCGGCAGGCCTTGCCCTCATAGGAAACGGCTCCGACGCGGCAGCCGTACAGGGCTTTGAAGCGGCGAAGGTAGCCTATGGAGAAGAAACTGGCGGATTCGCCCCGTACGCATCCATCGGCGGCTTCAACCTCCGCCACGAAACAGGCTCCTACGTAGACACCAACGGCATGGCCGCCAACCTCGGCTTTGCCCGCCAGTACGAAAGAGATGGCTATGTCGATACCCTCATGCCATTCTTCGAATACGGCAGAAGCGACTACACCAGCCACCTCGATGACGGCGCAAGAGGCGACGGCGACCAGCACTACACCGGCGGCGGCATCCTCTACCGCAGAGACAGAGACGACGGCCTCCACTACGAAGCCATGATCCGCGCCGGCCGACTCTCCGGTGACTTCAAAGGAAACATCGACGGCATCCACGCCTCCTACGACAGCGACGCCTCCTACATCGCAGCCGAAGCAGGCCCTGGCAAAATCGTCTCCAGAGAAAACACCTCCCTCCACTACTACGGCAAATTCTTCTACACCCGCCTTGGAAGCGACAGCACAGTCATTCATAACAGCCAGGAAGATAACTCCTACGACTTCGACTCCATCAACTCCTACAGAACCAGACTCGGCGTAAGATGGACAAAAGAAATCAACAAAAAGGAATCCTGCTACGCAGGCATCGGCTGGGCCTACGAATTTGACAGCGACGCAAGAGCCAGCTGGAGAAACTTCAACACCCCGACCCCGACCATGGAAGGCTCCAGCGGCTTCCTTGAACTCGGCTGGAAATCCAAAATGACAAAAGACAACCCATGGGCCGCCGACTTCAACCTCACCGGCTGGGCAGAAAAACAAAGAGGCATCACCTACACCCTCGGCGAATCCAGAGCATTCTGAGGGCTGAGTTATATGTGTTACGAAAAAAGGACTCGTCGAGAGTCCTTTTTTTGTTGTCAGACTACGCTGACGGCACCGGAAAAACGGGCAACGCCGCAAACACTCGCCTCCCCAGACGTTGAGAAGGGCCGCAGGCCGGTCTTGACCTTGCTCCGGCAGGAGAAGGTGGGAAATTTTTGAATTTTAAAATTTCTCGGATGAGTTGCATTTCTACAGCCGACAGGCTGGTTTAAAGGTATTTAAGGGGTTAATTTCCCTCGAGCTAAGCTCGGTTGTATTGTTTTAATCCTCTTTACCTCACCACTCCGCAACACAAAAGGGGCTGTGACAAAATCCGTTAAAACCCTACTTCTTCCTTTTCTCGAGCGAAGCGAGGTTTAAGGGTGTTAACCTTGCTCAGAAGGAGAAGGTCCCGGCGAAGCCGGGGAATACAGTAGTTTTCGAGCGCAGCTATATAAGTTCAAAACAAATAAGAACTGATTTCTTTTGTTTCTCATCGCCGAGCTTCCCCCAACGGAGGGAAGTGCCCGAAGGGCGATAGGGGTGCAGTTCCTAAGAAGGCGAAGCATCCTTTGAGGTTTTCAGATAGAGTTGATAAATACATTTGTTAGATAATCCTCTAATCGAATATACCCACTATACCCACGCAAAAAGGGGCTGTGACGAAATGATTGCACATTTTGTCACAGCTCCTTTTGCCATATCTGAAACAGATTTAATTTCCTTATCGCTCCCTCATCAGGCAGGTTAGAACCAGCTGCGTACGATGAACCAGGCGAGGGTCATGATGACGATGGAGCAGAAGACGGCTCCAGTCAGGGGACGGACGCCTTCGCGCAGGATGACGCCGAAGTTTACGTTGAGGCCCAGAGCAGCCATGGCCATGCCGAGTATGATGTAGGCTGCCTTGACGAGGACGGGGACGGCCAGGCTGACGGCAGGGATGTAAGAGCCGATGGCGCTGGCTATGATGAACCCGCCCATGAACCAGGGGATGGGGATCTTGAATTTCGCGTTCGTATCGCCGGATCTGCGGCGTTCACGCCATGCTTCGAAGGTCCCGAGGATGAGAGCGACGGGAGCGAGGAGAAGTACGCGGGAGAGCTTGGCGATGATGGCACTGTCCGTACCGACGGCGCCGGCACTGCCTCCTGCGGCCACAGCGTGCGCGATTTCATGAAGACTCAGACCTGCCATCACGCCAAACTGGGCGTTGGAGAATCCCAGGAACGGCTGCAGGAAGACGATGATCAGGGTAAAGACCGTGCCGAGGATCGCAACAATGGCGACGGCGAGGACAGACTGATCGGCCTTCGCCTTGATGGCACCGGAAATGCCCATGACAGCGGCAGCGCCGCAGATGCTGTCACCGCAGGCCGTCAGGAGAGCCAGCGTGTGATCGACGCGCAGCAGGCGGGCGACCACATAATTGAGCGTGATCATAATAGTGACGACGAAGACGGCCGCTTCGAGACTCTTCAAACCGGCGCTCATGAGGATGACCAGGTTCAGCTTGAACCCCAGGAGAATAATGCCGGCGCGGAGGAATTTGTTCGCGATGAATCCCGTGCTTTCCCGCGCCATTTTAGTGACGGACTGACTAAACTGGATGACCATGCCCAGAATGAGAGCCAGGACAAGATGACCGATCAGAGAAAGACCGGGCAGACCGGCCAGTGCCTGACCGATGAAAGAACAGGCCAGCGTGAGAACGAGGCCGATGACAGCATTACGCTTATTGGCAAAAGGGAATACGTGCATATGAAAGCTCCTTACATGAAATTTTGACATGAGTTAAGAATACCCTATGACTTTCCCTTCATAAAATACTAAGATATAATGAAACCAATAAGCTTTTACCTATGGAAGAAGGGAGCCCGCACCATGACCTTTCGACACCTCAAAATTTTTCTGACAGTCTACGAAACGATGAACATGACAAAAGCGGCCGGAGAGCTGCACATCAGCCAGCCATCCATCACACAGGCCATCCACGAGCTGGAAGACCACTATGGCATCCTCCTATTCAAACGCACGGGACGGAAAATCCTCCTGACACCGGCAGGCCGCCATCTGGAAAAATTTGCCAGCGAAATCCTTTCCCTGCAGCAGCAGGCAGAATCAAGCATGCATGCCTTGCAAAAGCAAATGCCTATATGGATCGGCGCCAGCATCACCATTGGCGACGTATTCCTCGTCGACCTCCTGCAGCACGCACGCCAGCTCTGGCCCGATCTGGAAATCCTCTCCGCTGTCCATAATACCGAAGAACTCGAGCAGATGCTCCTCGATGACAAAATCGACCTCGCCCTCGTCGAAGGCCGCCTTACCTCGACCCAGCTCACGACAGAACCCATCCTGACAGATACCATGACACTCATTGCAGCCCCCGAAAGCGAATGGGCCGGCAAAGATATCAAAACCGCAAGAGATACCGATTACCTCCCCTTTTTCGTCCGAGAAAAAGGAAGCGGCACGCGTGAACTGTTCGAGCAAGTCATGCGCGAGCACCACATACCCTACCACGTCATCGGCGTATACAACAACTCGACGGCCATCAAGAACGCCGTCATGGCTAACCTGGGCCTTTCCTTCCTCTCCAGAACCCTCGTACGTCAGGAAGTAGCCGGCGGCCAGCTCGTAGAAGTACCCTTAGATGGACTCGAATGCAAACGCATCTTCCGCATCGCCTACCGCAAAGACAAAGACCTCACACCCTCCATGCAGGCCCTGATCGAAGAATGCAAACACAGCCAGGAATGGCTGCATAAAAAGATATAAGGAAATAAAGAAATCCAGCGCCTTCCATCTCCGCCCCTCACGGGGTTCTTTTTGCGTGCGGAAGCAGAACTCGCTTCGCTCGCCGTACAGAGTCCTAACTTTTGAGAGTACCGCTAACACTTGTCTTCCCACACAAAAATCCCCGTTGCATTATATTTCTCTCTGCAGCGAGGATTTTTCTTTTATATTTCTACATATTATCCACGATTTGCTTAACGGCGGATGGTTTAGCGTATTTCATGAGAGCGTCGCTTATGTAGATGGTATTGCGGTCATGGGGAACGGCCCACATGGCGGGATAGATGATGATTTGTTTTTCTCTCGTATTGCTCTTGGCGTGGATTCCGTCTCCGGATATGGTGATTTTGCAACCGGATTCCCTGAGGATGTTTTCCAAGGGCTGAATCAGTTTGATCTGATCTTCTGGCGTAATTTCTGGAACGGTTATCCCGAATTCGCCCCATTCAAGAAGCTGAAGGGCAGCGAAGCGGTCGAGGAGACCATGAACGTTCTGATTTCTGTAATGCTTGAGGCAGTTGGGGCATGCGGACCGGCAGTCACAGTCTTCCAGGAGAGCCTTCATATCATGAAGTAGTTCGTCCATGGCATCAGCGACGCTGACGGCATAGCCTGCACCACTGGAAAGGCTGTCGTACAAGTAGATGTCGATGTATGCTGTGTTGCTGGCGCCTGATCTTAAGCGGTAGCCAGTGACAAGTTCAGTGAAATCGACGTCGAGGCGTTTGCTGGCTGCCAGACGCAGGGCCTCGGCCAGGGACTGGGCTGCGCGGCTGAGCCATGGATTGTCCGTCCTAGTGTCGATTTTCTTGCGGTCGATCTTGAATTCAAGGACGAGCATATCTGTGATGAAATCAAAGCCGAGGTTGACGTTCTGTGCATTGATATGGCTGCACTTCCCTAGCTTGAGTCCGGATTTATAAGGCCTTTCTATATTCTTTAAGACGGAAATGTCGTCTCCAGGCATGGAGGCACCGCAGTCCGGGCATACCATGAATCCTTGGTCTCCAATGCCTCTGTTCAGCATAAGGATTCGCTGGTTGGTACGCTTGGCGGATCTTATATTTTTACAACCCGGGATAAGCTCCATATCCTCTGCGTCTGGAAGTGTGGAGTAGAGAGGCTGCTGTATCGCTGTGTATTCTTCGGATAACTGGACATCAGGGATCGATTCCCCATTCTTAGGAGCAAAGCCCCAGGGACGCATCATATCACGGGTGGTCTTGAGATCAGTATTTCCACAGAAGGGGCAGCAATCCGGGTGACCGTGGCTGGAACTTGGATCATACAGATCAAACCAGCCGCATGCATCACAGGAAATGATGTGTTTCATGTAATTGGGATCGTCTGTATAGGATCGTGCAGGTGTTTTGAGCTGACCCTTTTTCCTTTCACTTCCCGGATAATAGAATCCGCCGATCTGGTAGGTCTGCTTATCGACTACGATGGCTCTGCCCGGCGCGTATTCACCGATAGCCACATCAAGTCCGCGGGATACTTCGTAAAGGATTTTCCCGTTCCGGTCCGGAATGTAGGTGCTGACGACATTCTTCGGGAAGGAATAGGTAGGAATGATGCCTTCTTCATAAAGCGCATCAAGGAGGGATTTCAGGTTCCGTTTGTCTTCATTGTTTTCTTCAACGCCAAATAATTCAGGATGAGCTTCACACTTATCGTGGAGTGTATCCAGAGATTCCTCTAATTCATTTACGAAAGCGTCATGATTAATGGCCGCTCCGGGCGGCAGAAGATGTTTGTCTTTCTTGATGTCGTAAGCTTCCATATATTTCTTGAAATCCGGGAGGAACTCCTTCAGAAATTCATGGGCGGGCAGGGTGTCAAGACTCTTGCCGCATGTATCCAGATATGTCTGAAGAATAACCATGGACAGATGACGCTGAAGCAGTTTTTCACTCTGTACATCGATCCAAGGCCTCCGTGGATCACCGCGGAGCATAGGCGTCGGGTCCTTGAAATACATGGTGTCATGCGGGCCGTTTTCACAGAAAGTAATAATGGTAGACAAGCTGGATCCGCGGCGGCCCGCACGGCCGGCACGCTGCTGATAGTTTTCGCGTGTCGGAGGAATGTTTCTAAGCCCTACGGCGACGAGGGATCCGATATCGATGCCGACTTCCATGGTTGTCGTACTGCTGAGGATATCGACAGGAGTTTCATTATCCTGAACCAGGTCCTGGAAACGGAGTTCATACTGTTCCGTTTTACTCCAGAGGTCATCACGTTGGTCTTTATGAGAAAGCTGTGCGGTATGCTCTTCCGTATCAATGACCTGGATAGGTTTGCCATCGAGCGCATCTTGAAGCGGTTTTCTCCAGAAGCTGAGCGCATCGTACTCTTCCGGCCTCATTTCATGGATGTGTTCAGCGCCGCATGAGGGGCATCTTCCTTTCAGGAGGAAAGGCGTCAGCTCGGAGCACTGCTCGCATTTGTACCATACATGGTCAGGATCGAAACGTGCTTTGACTCTGGTAAGATCCACATAAAGTCTGCCATTATCCGGCTGGGCATGGTCAAGGAACTGTTCCTTCAAAACCTGCTTCCAGACCAGTTCTTCTTTACTCTCTTGAACTTTAGTTCTTGTTTTCTTCCCGCTTTCCTGCCATCCTGCTGCTTCCCGGATAATTGCTGAAAAGGCCCAATCATCTTTAAGGCCATAGCCATCAAAGTTTGGGCGGACTTCCATTCGGATGGTATCGCTGATTGTGTGTCCGAGAGCTGTATATCTGTCAGAAATATAGAGCATCCAGGCATTAAAGAAATCTTTGAATTCCTCTTCCGAAATCTCTATCCCTTGGTCACTTAGTTCATCAACGGCAGCCTCAAGTGCTTTCTCTGTGGGCTCAATCCAGCTTATGGCAGAGTCATAGAGCGTATTGTAACCACCCGCAAATAAGCGGAGGACATATTTCTGCATCCTCAAAGGTGCATTTGTTATTTTGTATCTTGGATCATAATCTCTGTTTCGCTTTGTATAGCGTTCGTAATTCCGTAATGCGGAGCGGCAGTTTTCTTCAAATTTATTTCGTTCTTCTCCGTGGAAAAGCTGCAAATGATGACGCCCTGCTGCAAGGCAGAAGTAATCATAAAGAGAATCCATGGACTGTTTAGAGCCCTGCTTTTCCATTTCTGCCAAAGCAAGGACAAATAATTGTCTTGCCGCTTCAATGTCAGAAGCATTCGACATGTCCCGTGCCAGTTTTGCTGCGCGCTGACGGCTGTCCGAAAAGAGCAGAACCTTGCGGCCCTGATTGGGAAAATGATACGGATCTTTATCCTTCCCGGGAACAGCAGGCTGCAGTTTAAATTGAGACTGGATTAAATTGAAGAATGATAAGTTGCCCTGTGTACTGAATGATACAAGCTGAGTCGAAGGAAGTTTGTGGGTGCAGTGCGGGCAGTCCGCGAATGTAATAACCCCGGGCTGATCTTTGACAGAGTGGTTACAGTAATAGAGTTTTCGAATTCCTTCTTTGCCTGCCAGCGAGTCATCGGCAAAGTTAATAAATCCGCTCTTGATGTCCAAATAGCATGGTTTGATGGCACTTTTGCCGCTGCTTTTAGGGGGCAGATAATCATCCTCCGGAATGAATAAATGGATTTCCTTCATATTCTTATCCATGAGCTGACCGGGATAGCGCCAAAGGTAGACATGGCTTTCATGGGTAAAGAAACCACCATCCAGAATATAGCCTTTGAAGAACAGCGCGCCGCAGCGTCTGTCCTCATAGAGCTCGTATACGACACTGCCGCAGTGTGGGCAGGTCAGGCCACTGTCAGACAAGTAAATTTCCCCTAAAGTAAGGCCGCCATCTGAATGAGAGTGGCTGCATTCTGGGTTGGTGCAGGCGTAGACCCCGGAAATACCTCTGAAGAGCATGTGCATACGGGCAGGGAAAAGGACGGAATCTTTCGCATTTTTTGCCAGTGGTGCAATCGCTAAAAGGACGCTTATTGCTTTCAGTGCATCATCCGAATTGAGCGTGGGGAAAATGTTTGAAGAAAGTTCGCCCAGAGAAACGGCGTTTCCACGGCAAGCCTTGATCAGATTATGGAAGGGACGGTAATCGATCAGGTGATCGTACATCCAGTTGTAAAGAGGTTCCAAGGAATTGATGGAAGTATCAAAATGACCGGCATTCTTCCAGAAATCCAGAAGGGCGGAGAGATCTCTGTTCTCAAATTTTCCTGGATCTGAATGTAAGAGAAGATCGGCGGGAATATCATACTTTGCATTATTATCGATGATTTCCTGACGGCCTTTAAGATAGCGGAACTCCGTCTTTTCATCGGAAGCTGTCAATTCATTGGCAAATGTCATGACAGCATCCCTGTCGCTCAGGCTCTGGTTCGGCATACTTGCTGTCGTCAGGATGAACTGCACACGATCCCGGCCGATGCCGAGTTTATGGAAAAGGCGGCGGATCAATAAGGAAACTTCTCCGCCGGATGAGCCGCGGTACATGTGTGCTTCATCGATGACGAAGAGAAGTTTGTTCTCTTTGCTGGAGGCGAGCCATTCGCGGGTGTCACTCCAGATTTTTCTTTCTCTGGGGCGCAGGAGCATGTATTCCAGCATGGAATAGTTGGTAATCAGTATATCCGGGCAGAATTGCTGCATCTCGAAACGGGTGATCAGCTCTGCGTCTTCCGGATCTGGGGTATGATCGCTATCATGAAGCCGATCAAGGAAATCAGCCATGTCTGCTTTGGCTGGAATCTTTCCTTCTTCCTGCAGATGTTGGAAGAATTCTTTCTCTGAATCATCTTCCGGGAAAGACATTCGGCGAAGAGTCCGTTCAAGTTTGCGGTCCGGATCCTTCGATGGTTGTTCTCCCGGATATGGCGTACGCCCGGTGTACATGCCAAATTGAGGGCGGCGGACGCTGCCGCAAGTTTTCCTGAATGCGGTAATGAATTTCTTTTTGGGATCTCCAATCATCTTCCGAAGGCGGCTGACTTGGTCAGAGACGAGCGCATTCATCGGATACATGATGATGGTGCGGATTCCGCGCTTTTCCCATGTTTTCTTTGAGGATCTTGCTTCAGAAGCCATCTTGGCCAGAAGAGGCCACATGAAACATTCCGTTTTACCGGAACCAGTGCCCGTCGAAACGAATAGATTTTCACCTCTGGCGGCTGCTTCAAGCGCTTGTATCTGATGCTCGTAAGGCGATGGGAAAATGCCGATGCCGGCTTTTGCCAGATCGGAGAAATAGTCTTTCATCCATGGAGCAAGATCTGCTTTTGCCAGACCGTTTTCTACAGTAACATAAGCAGGTGAAGACTCAATGTAAGGCTTCTGGTAAAGCAGGCCTTCATCATCAATATGTGCGTTGAGCGATGATAGTAAAACCGGGGATTTTCCGAATAATTGCGATTTAATATAATTCTCCAGCTCCGTTCGAAGCTGCTTATGAATGGAACTTGCTCCGTTGGGCATCAGGTAGTGCCTCCTTTATTTCTCTTTAAATGCATAGCCTTCCTCAGTCAGTATTTTCCGCATGACAGTGAATACGACCTTTGTCAGTTTTCTGTGAAAGTTGCTAGGGAGAATATTCGCTCTTTCCGGCCAACTGTAAAGCTTCAGGAAGTGAAGTTCCCTGGGCGGCAGGAGGTAATTTAAATGGACATGAACCAAGGATCCATCTACAGAATATTCAATAGGAGGCAGCGTCTGGTTCTCGGAAAGAAGAGCGCAGGAAAGAGCTCTGTAATTATGAGACTCCACCTGCCAGGGAGGCAGCGGACTTACCTTGAGCTTGTTATTTTCATACCGATAAAGATAGTACAGAAGAGCCCCTTCCTGGCCCGTTCGAAGAATAGAGACCTGCCCGGTTTTATCGGGCTTATTGGTCCAATATCCATAAGAAAAAGGTGGATTCAGAAGAAGGTACTTGGTGGGCGTTTCAAATGGCTTTACGGATTTCCAGGAAGCCGCAGATAGTGTCTTTTCCCATACAGTCTTTAGATTATCCTGTGACAGGCCGAACATATCCCTGATGTCCTTCATTTCTTTGGCTTCCTCTGCCAGAGAGGAAGCCTCCTTGACCAGAGAATAGAAGCCCAGTCCGGATACGCAGGAAATGCTTTCCGGTGCAAGACCTCGCTGGAAGCAAATATTGTCAATCTTTTCCTCGTGCTTCATGGCGGGGACAATTCTGTAAGGTTTATGATAAACGACGCCCGTCTTTAAGAACTGGTCTGCAATCTCATCTTCAATTGTCGTTGGATACGGACTGACTTTCTCGGCCTCCTCATCAGCGGTGAAAGCAGGGAATTCATTGGAAACACTGGGATATAGGGAAAGATAATCCTTGAGTATGCGGCGGACACGTCTTTTCAGATGCACAATGGAAATCGATTTCTCGTCATCCCAGAGCGATGTGTACGCCATCATGCCGCAAATGCTGTAAATTACACGGGCTTTCCAGTCATTTTCAGGTTCTTTAGCTCCCCGGTAGATGTGATACTTGTCAGATACATTTTCCAGAAGCTTCTCATACTCGTTCATTGGATATCTCCTAATACATATTCCATGCGGCTTTTCAAATCCTTAGAAAGAGCTATATCTGAGGAATCCAGTGATTCAGTCAATTTGTCCATCTTCATCGTGGCATAGGCAATCGGAAGGAGTGCAAGCAGGAAATCATCATCTCCGCTGACTTCCGGATAGATACCATGCATTGAAGCAGCCAGAGAAGTGATTTGATTTTTTACCAAAGCAGGCAGTCCAAGTTTTGGAAGTGATTTTAACCGTACATGGTTATCTTCAGGAGCTTTATTAGGATCCAGGACTTCGGTGAAGTAACCGCCACGGTAACCACCTTCTGCCTTTTTATCAACAAGGAATTCCGTAAAAACGGGTAGTATAAAGTTATAGAGGCTTCTTGGTTCAATTTGGATATCTTCTGCATAGGGATGTTCAACGATGTAGAAAATATCTTTCTTGGAGAGAATCTCAGGAAGTCCGTTCATCCATCTGCTGCCCAGAAGATTATGAATGATGACAATGTCCTCATTATGAGTACCTATTTCAGCGATTACCTGATGGTTGAATTCTCCTTCGCAATGGAGAATTCCGTGTATATGATCAAGATGAGTTACAGAAGCACAGAATGCCTGAATGATATCATTGGTATTTGGACCCACAAGGAGAATCGGCTGCTTCTTGCTGTAAGCAGCGCAGAGGAAAGAAGCAAGGCCACTGGAATACTTCCCTGAAACTCCAGCCAGTTCAAGTTCAAAAGCAGTCGTATCTATAACGTGTGTCCAGGAATGATACACTTCAAGATCATTAATATCACCTCTGGCGGGCAATGTGTGGTAGAGGGCAGGGACTTTCGCCGTTTCCACTGCTTTTTCAGTCTTCTTCGGCAGGGCGGTAGTGAATGCCATGGTTGCAAGAAACTCAGCAGCATTTTCACGTGCGTTTTGAATTTTTTCAGCGACAGCTTTTTCTACATCCTCAGCTAATTTTTTTCTGTTTGCAAGACTCTGTTCAAATTGTTCATTATCTGCCTTTGCCTTCTCAAGAGTGCTTTTTGAAGCCTTGATTTCATTTTTGATGGTGCCTAAATCGTCATTGAGGGAATTATATTCAGCAATAAGGTCTTCATTCTCTTTAACCAATTCTTCCCGAATCGAATTTTTGCCTTTTTCCCAAAGTTCATCATTGGCTGAAATGGCGGAACCGAGTACATCATCTTCTATGCTGCTGCCGTCAATATAGCTGACAGCGTTATCCAAGAATTCATCCAGATAGTTTTGGGCTTCAGTGGGAGAGCAATGTAATTCAGATACAATTTTTTCTGTGACATCAGAGTCGGGGATGGTTCCGATAAAATTCTTCAGACTCTTATGCTGGTCATGGGTCAAACCTCGTGCCTTGCAGGCGTTCCAGGAAAGGGAATCAAAGATGATATCTTTAACGATTTCTCGAGGTCCTCTTACCGGATAAAGGTCGATGGGGATACCAGCAAAAGGCTTTCTATAGAAGAGGAACCCATTGTGCAAGTTTAAAATGTCGTTCCCTCCAAACCGATAGACAGGGGCTATTGTGTAATTTTTACTAAAGACGGCCACTCCATTATTAATATCGAGATCTTTTGCCTTGCATAAAATGCCTGTATATTGGCTTCCAGACTTGATGGCAAACATGACCTTGCCACTGTTAAGGTTAAAATCGACTCCCTTTTTCAAAAGCCTAATCAGCTCATCGAGAGAGAAGGAATCTTCCATGATTTTAACTTCGATAGCATCAATTTCCGGGGTATAATTTACAACGAGAAAATCCTTTGTTTCATCCGTGTCTCTGCGCGTCGCAGACCAGGTCCATATGCCATAGAATCCATCATCAGAAGTTGTATTACTATTTTCAAAGAAATTGTAGTAAAGTTTGCTTCTGTTTCTAAAGTAGGGCGGTTCGTTCTTATCCTGATAGAAAATCTCATAATTTCCATAAGTGTTCAGATCGGCGCAGCGGGATAGCCAACGGTTTTCGAATTTGTCCGTAAAGATACGGCATAAGGAGATAATCTCACCACTATCATCGTTACCATAGTCATAACCAGGCAGAGCAGCAAGGTTGGTATCGTCATACTCCGCAAGATGGTTTGAATTGTTAGGATTAGCCATAATTATATTCCCCTCTTTATAAAAGTTAGTAAGGCCGGATTGGTTGATTCATATGCATGCTGCGATACATGTGCTGCAGTTTTCGGTAAGACTGTTCCTTGATGCTGCCCTTCTTGATGCATCTTCGAATCCATAGGCAGACCTGTGGATAGCAGCTCATGCCAAGAAGAATATTTGAAAGAGCGTGCGGGACAGGGATGGAAGGACCCGGCATATGAATCAGTTCGTTTAAAATTTCCATTTCATTGCTAGAAACGGCGGATACCTGCCTCTTGAACTCAATCTGCCAGACAACATCAAGTCCGATCATGACATGAATGGAAGTATCATACGTGATTCCATCAATCATGGCAGATTCGTCTGCTTTAATATCTCTCTTATCTATACGTCCTGCATGATTGATAACGATTTCACCATCATAGGGGGACTTAAATAGCAAGGTCTTTTTATTGGGGAGCACATCTGTCTCCCCAGGTTGTATCACGGTATCTTTGAAATCAGTGACGGAAATTTCCGGACAAGTTCCTTCCTGATTGAGAGCTTCTCTCCAGAAATAGGTGTACTGCAGAGCCTGCGAACGGCCTACCGATATTAAGTGCTGCCGGTCAGAACACTTCACCTTAAAAAGCTTCAGCTGTTCTGCTTTAACATGCAATGGATCTACCTTTGTAAAAGGAGATGTCTGGAATGCGGTCGTATTCCCTTCGACAAGCATGTACATGGTTGTCTGATTGTGCTTGATATTCGACTCGCCTTCCACAAACAGCGGCCAAATGGGGCGAAGGGAAATCGGCTTATCCGTCAGGCGGTAATGGAAATCAAGAAAGAAACGGGCTGCATCCTCATTAAATTCAGAAGCGATAACAGAAGCTAAAATCCACGATTCTCCTCCATACCTCTGCTGCATGAGCTTTGTGACCTTTACCGTCCTGGAACTATGGGGAAGAAAACTCCGCTTCAGCAGATAGTATTCCTTTCCAATTTCCACATCAGCATCATTGGAGAGCATTCGACCAGAGGCTTTATCAAATAACGTTCCTCTCGGATTAATGCCTTTGACCATTGATGGCCAGAATTTATATAACTCATTGCTCCCGTTTTCGAAATGAAGCGTATAAGTCTCATATGGATGATCCCATAAAGGAAGATACATGATGCGGTCGTTATTGAGGCGCTCTTTTGTGAAAGAAAACGATCTGATTTCGCCCTTGGGGTAAATTGTCAGTTTAAAATTTTTCTCCAATAAATTCTCAGGAACACGAACTAAACCCATCTCCAGACTAAACGAAGAAGGTGGATTGCCAGAAACACAAATACGGATTGGCAAGTCATGATCCGTTGAACTATATGTAGGATAAGCGCCGGGGCCGAAGGTACGCTCCGGGCAGGTCTTTTCATCCTCCGCGCGGCTGTGCTTAAAATAACGCACCCGTATGGAGCCATTCGTCAGACTGACATACTGACCGCATAATTCGCACATGAAAAGCCCGCTGTCAGCATGGATTGTCCCATAGGGATATCGCTTAGCAGCCTCCTCAGCCGTAATCCGCTTCCAACCATGCCCCTCCCACATACAGACATGATTTAAAGAAGCCATACACATCCCTCCCTACTAAAACTTCCTTCCCAATGCAGATTTCCGAGATCTGCAAAATAAGTAAGTATTCCAGATGTATGGAATATTAATATTTGATATTCCAATACTTGCAGAATGCGCAATAAAGTATCTTATTTTGTAAATATAACTAACAAAATTATATTTTATAACCGAAAGAATAGCAATCAAAACAGGCATAAGCCATGCTCACTTTTACTTATCTGCAAGAAGAAATTGAGAAGAAGGGGAAAGTGAATAAAACTATCGCGAAAAAAACACCGTACGACTGGAATTCGTTCTATGGAATGCAATCGTAGAGCTGGCCTCGAAACATACACGGTACAAGATTGATCTTGGTATAATAAAAAAAGAAATCTGGCGGAAATGGTATTCATGAGAAAGAGGTGGCATGGATGAGCGATGAACAGGCGCCAAATGCGGGAGAGGAATATGCTCTGAAAGAGTACTTCATTAAGTACATGGAAGAAATAAAAGGATTGTCTGAAGCCTCGATTAAGCATTATATGGGTGCGCTCGACACGGTAATCAGTAGGTATTTGAAAGAAAAAGGGCTTGTCAATCATTCCATCTTTGAAATTAAATCCTTGAAACATTTACTTGATGTGCAAGAAATTCTGAAAAAAGATCCTGACTTTGTAGCGCTTAATGAAAAAGGTCATAGGATGTATCGCAGCGGGCTCCAGAGTTATATAGATTTTGCCCGTGGTCAATGGTCTGATTCACATAAAGATGAAGATACAAAAGTGGAGCTTTCAAAACTTGACGAGCCCATACCAAGAGAAAAATATCACTATGAGATAACCAGCGAAAGGTACAGAAGATCCCCTATTATTAAGCATCAGGTCCTTAAAGCAGAACACTACCTTTGCGAAGTCGATCATCATCATGAGACATTCATCGTAAACAATACAAATCACGCGTACATGGAAGGCCATCATGTAATTCCGCTGAGCCATCAAAAGCAATTCAAGTACAGTCTTGATATTTACGCCAATGTCATCTGCCTTTGCCCGATATGCCACCGGCTTCTTCATTATGGAAGAATGAGTGACAGAGAAAAGATATTAGATCAGATTTATGGAGAGAGAAGTGAACGCTTGGCAAAGAGCGGCCTGGATATCAGCAGGAAAGATTTCTTCGATCTGGCAGAGAGCAGATGAATAAGAGTTTCAAAGTGGTCCAAAATAGAAATGTAATAGTGATCCCTTATTTCCTGCTATAATGAGAACGAATAAGTCTTTCGGAGATATCGAGTGCTTTTATTGGTGGAATGGCATCGGGAGTGATCAGAATGGCAGCTCATGGAAAAACAATACAATTATTTCTAATGGACGGCGAAGCGACAGGACGTACTAAATGTACGCTGGCAAACTGGACTGGCATCGCATATAAGATTCCAAGAATCATGCTTGAGCAGTGCAAAGACCGCAAGGATCTCAAGCAGAGCGGCGTCTATTTCTTGTTTGGCGACTCAGAGAAAGAAGATAAAGAAAAGGCGGTTTACGTTGGTCAGGCGATAGTACGAAAAGCCGGGGAAGGACTTCTCAATCGTTTGCAGGAACATCGGCGTAATCCAAAGGAAGATTACTGGAATGAAGCTGTCGCTATTACCACTTCAAACAATATACTGGGAGCAACAGAAATCAGTTACCTTGAGCATCGGTTCTGCGAACTTGCCACCAAAGCTAAACGGTACGAAGTGAAAAATAAAGATACTCCTAATATTGACAATCCTACGGAAGAGAAAGAAAACGAAATGGAAGAATTTATCGATTACGCCAAAATCGTTATGGGTGCATTAGGATATAAATTATTCGAGCCTTACGATAAACAGGAGAATGAACAGGAAGATCCAGAACCAAAACCAGATGAAGAACCGTTGCTGTATTTGGACAGGAAGATTACGGATGTGGGATCAGTACATGCTACGGGCCGGCAGACGAATGAAGGCTTCATCGTCTATAAAGGCAGCCACATTTCGCTCGTGAATGATGGTACAGTTTTGGAATCCATTAAAAGACGCAAAGAAAAAGTCTCTCTTGATGAAAACGGGAATATAACAGAGGACCTGTTCTTCACCAGCCCGTCTGCTGCAGCCATGTTTGTTGTTGGAAAGAATGCAAATGGACTGACAAGCTGGAGAAACAAAGATAAAGTTACACTTAGGGATCTCGAGGAAAAGGCATCGGAAGAAGCAACAGAGTAATAAAAGAATAATAAAAAGAAAGAGCAGCATCTCAGAAAATAAAGATGCAGCTCTTTTTGCGTGTGGTTGTACGGTTTACACTCCCTCATCTTTCTCCAGCATTCTCATGAATTTCTCATCTATTACTCATTACTCCCTGGTATAATTAGATCTAGGAAAGATTTTTACGGTTTTCTGGGAAGGTTTGGTGGTTTGATGTTGAGGCAGGGGTTGTATGAGCAGCTGATCAATCAGGAGCTCAAGGAGGAGATTCGCTCGGCGGAGGCGGCGGAGCGGCAGCGGGTGGAGACCGGGGCTGTGGATGCTGCTGAGTCGGCGCGGGTTCTGGCGGAGTATGTGGCAAAGCTTCTTGAGAAGCGGCTGACGGCTGTGGCAGAGGAGTCCGGGAAGGATGAGGCAGAAGAAGAGCAGGTCCGTCTGATCAATCAGATGCTCAGCACACTCGGCAGTGAAAGCGGGAAGGATCTGCTTCCGCTCACGGAGGAGCGCAGGGTGGATCAGCTCTTGTCGGTCGTGAATACGAAGAATTCCGCGTTCGCGTTCCAGGAGCATGGGAGTTTCTCGCGTCCGGGCACGTCTTTGGCGCAGAGTTCGCTCTTTACGGGTTCGGATCATGAACCGCCGATGTTTGTGGAGCTCGCGAAGGAAATTGAGTCCGCTGACAGGATCGATCTTCTTGTTTCCTTTGTGAAATGGAGCGGGATTCGTCTTATTCTCGAACCTTTGAAGAAGTTCACTGAGCGGGGTCATCTTCGCATCATTACGACGTCCTACATGGGCGCGACAGATGTGAAGGCAATCGAGGAGCTCGCCAAGCTCAGCAATACGGAAATCAAAGTTTCCTATGATACAGCGAGGACACGTCTCCATGCGAAGTCCTACATGTTCTACCGCGAGAGCGGTTTCTCGACGGCGTATATCGGCTCGTCGAATCTTTCCCGTGCGGCCATTTCGAGCGGCCTGGAGTGGAATGTGAAGATTACCTCTCAGGACCAGCCGTCCACGATGGACAAGATGGAAGCGACGTTTGAAAGTTACTGGAACTCCAGCGAGTTTGAAACGTACCAGGAAGGCGACAGCAAGAAACTGCAGGAGGCCATTTACAGGGAAAGGTATAAGGATGATCCGAATTTCAATAACTTCGGCACAAATCCTTACATCATGGAAATCCAGCCGTACCCTTACCAGCAGGCGATCCTCGATAAGCTTGCTGCGGAAAGGGAAATCCATCATCGCTACAAGAACCTCCTTGTCGCAGCGACAGGGACGGGGAAGACCGTCGTTGCTGCTCTCGACTACCGTCGTTTCTGCCAGAAGTTCGGCCATGAGAGAAAACCCAGACTTCTTTTCGTTGCGCACAGGGAAGAGCTGCTGCAGCAGAGCCTTGCGACCTTCCGCAGCGTCATGAGAGATCCGACCTTCGGCAGCCTTCTCGTCGGACGTGAGAATCATCCGGAAACTATCGACCAGCTCTTCGTTTCCATCCAGAGTTTCCAGTCCAAAGATTTCACGAAACATGTCCCGGACAAGAATTACTATGATTTCATCATCATCGACGAATTCCACCATGCGGCTGCGCCTTCTTACCAGTCACTCCTCAGCTACTATGAGCCGAAGATTCTTCTAGGCATGACGGCAACTCCGGAACGAATGGATGGAAAAAGCGTCCTGCCGTACTTTGACGGACGCATTGCCGTGGAAATCCGCTTGCCCGATGCCATCGACAGGAAACTCCTCTGTCCCTTCCAGTATTTCGGCGTCGACGACACGACCGACCTCAGCCAGATCCGCTGGACGAGAGGCGGCTACGACGCCTCCGAGCTTTCCAACGTCTACTCCATGGAACAGTACGGCGCGAAGAAAAGAGCCGAATGGGTCCTTGAAGAAACAGATCGTTACGTGACCGACTGGAACGATGTCACTGGCCTTGGGTTCTGCGTTTCCAAAGCCCATGCAAAGTTCATGTCCGACTATTTCAACGACCATGACGTGCCATCCATGTACCTGACGAGCGATACGTCCTATGCAGACAGGAAATCCGCCGAGCAGAAACTCGTCTCCGGTCAGGTGAAATTCATCTTTGTCGTCGACCTTTACAACGAAGGCGTCGACATCAAATCCGTCAATACCATCCTCTTCCTGAGGCCGACCGAATCCCTGACCATTTTCCTCCAGCAGCTCGGACGTGGACTGCGTCTCTCTGAAGGGAAAGAATGCCTTACCGTCCTCGATTTCATTGGACAAGCCAATAAGAAATACGACTTTGAATCGAAATTCACAGCCCTTCTGAATAAAGCTCACGGAAGTCTGGCGGATGAGATCAAGAGAGGTTTCATCTCCGTCCCGCGCGGCTGCTATATCCACCTCGAGAAAAAGGCAGCCAAAAACATCCTTAGAAATATCAACGCATCTCTTGGCGCACAGGGCAGACTCATCCAGGGAATTAGTACCTTTGAAGAAGACAGCGGAAGACCGCTCACCCTGGACAATTTCCTTTCCTACTACAGCATGGATATCAAGGACCTCTACACCGATAGAGAAACGAAAGGGACCAATGCTGCCGGCTTCTACCGCCTCTGCGTGAAGGCGGACAAGCGGGAGGACTTCGAAGAACCGCTCGAGGATACCATTACCAAAGCGATGGGTAAAATCTGTGCCATCGACTCCCGGAGATGGATCCAGACCATCCTTTCAGAATTCATGCCGGGCACCGTCAGTGATGCAACAGAAGAAGAAAGACGCCTCATGCTCGAAATGTTCCAGTATACCGTCTGGCCGACAAACAGCACTAAAGATCCTCACGATTACAGCGACCTGGAAGGTGACATGGCCTCTATCCGGGAAAATCCCGTCATGTGCCAGGAAATTTGCGATATTCTGCAATACAACCTCGACCACCTCGACTTCGTCGATGAGAATGTCGATCTTGGCTTCACCTGTCCGCTCGACCTCCATTGCCACTACACCAAGGACCAGATTCTCGTCGCACTCGGCCATCCAGAAAGAGCGAAATCCATGCGTCAGGGCGTCCTCTACCTGAAAGACAGAAACCTCGACTTTTTCATCAATACGCTGAACAAAGCCGACAAAGACTATTCCCCGACGACCATGTATGCCGACTACTCCATTAATGAGCATCTCTTCCACTGGCAGAGCCAGAGCACCACATCCGAAGCATCCAATACTGGACAGCGTTACATCCACCATAAGGAAATGGGATCCCAAATTCTCCTCTTTGTCAGAGAATACAACAAAGACCAGACCGGTACTGCGCCTTTCGTCTACCTCGGCAAGGCCGAATACGTGAGCCACCAAGGCAGCAGTCCTATGAATATCATCTGGCACCTTGAACGCCCCATCCCGGCCAAATTCATTCGCCAGACAGGAAAGCTTCTGGCACAGTAAGGAGGCTCTATGAAAACGATCAGAGTCGTAGCCGCTGTCATTGCTGATGACCTCGACCATCCCACCAAAATCCTCGCCACGGAAAGAGGATACGGAGAATTTAAAGGGCAGTGGGAATTCCCCGGAGGGAAAATAGAAAAAGGCGAAACACCTGAAGAAGCGATTCGCCGGGAAATTCGGGAAGAACTCGAAGTGGAAATAGAAGTCGGTCCACTTCTTGGCACTATCGAATACGACTATCCAAACTTCCACCTCAGCATGGATACCTTCCTTGCCAAAGTCAGGGAAGGTACCATTGTTCTCAAAGAAGCGGAAGCTGCAAAATGGCTGACTAAGAGCAGTCTGGATACCGTTGGTTGGTTTCCTGCTGACCAGACCATCATCAAAAAGATACACGAAATCATGGAGTAGAGGGAAAGCCACGCGGTTTCCATGTTTTCCTCCGTTCCCCCACCCCGTATGCTACAATCAAGCTAAGGGAAGGTCTTCGGCCGTGCGGAACGGCTCTTGCTGCTTACTTTTCGAGTACGGGGAGAAAAGGAGGATTTTCTATGACACTTGTCAGCCAGCTGAGTTTCAGAGACATGTATCACCGGGGTTGTTTCTTTGCTATGAACGATTATCTGGCGGAGTTACTTGAAGCTGCGAAGATCGGCGCCGATGGGGCCGATGGTGCTTTGGGGTATGGCTATATTGATAACGAAGCAGGCTTCACCTTCGAAATCCTCGCTTCTGCGAAGAGGGAGGGAGACAGGTTCATTCCTCTCCCGAATGACGGAACGGTTTCCCTGAAGGTCCGCAGGGGCAGTGCCGCTCACTGGAATATCATCCTTCATCCCGATGTCGATACGACGCCGTTTGAGGAAACGATCCGGTTCATCAATGAAGGCTATTTCAAAAATGAAGGTCTTGAGTTCTTCCGCGGAATGGACGTCATAGACGAACTCCGCCATCCCGATTTCCCCGACGACCTCCGCGTCCTCTTCATGAAGGAAGGCCAGGAAGGCGTCGAAATATGCTGGGTACGAAGCATGGACGTGGCGGAAGACCATGTCATCGGAAAACTCCTGAACGAGCCTTACAAAGACTTCGGCGTCCACGAAGGCGACACCATTCCCTTCGGCATCGTCAAGGACGGCGAAGACTATGTCTGCGTATATATAGGAGAAGAATAGAAATTGAAAAGGAGCTGTGACAAAATGTGCAATCATTTTGCTACAGCTCCTTTTTGCGTGGGTGTATCGTTCGTTTTTCTTTCTGTGTTATCATAGGTCTTAAAGCATTATTTCTAGTCATTATCGCAGGAAAGGGGAATCGGGATGAGGCTGACGGCGCGGAAGGTGGATGGGAGTCTTCGGGATCTTTCACGGGTGAAGGGTCTTCTGGAGAGGGCTTTTCCAAAGAATGAGCAGTTTCCGATGTTCCTGCTGCGTCTTCGGGCTTGGAGCAGTTATGTGCATTTCCTGGCTTATTATGATGGCGATGATTTCTGCGGTTTCACGTATACGGTCGAGAATGAGGATATGGTTTTCGTCTTGTACCTGGCGGTGAATGATGAAATCCGGTCCAAAGGATACGGGACGGCGATTCTGACGGATCTGAAGGCAAGGGCCTCGGAAAGGGGCGTGGCCCTGAATATTGAGCCGCTAGATCCTCATGCGGCGAATTCCGAGCAGAGGGAGAGAAGGCTGGAGTTTTATCGAAGGAATGGGTTTGTCAGTACGGATTACAACCTGATCGACGGCGGCAACAGGTATCTTATCTTGTGCACGAAGGAAGATTTTCCGGTGGAGGATTATATCCGGGTGATCAAGAGAATTTCCTTTGGCCTTCATGCGCCGAAGGTGGAACGAGTGAAATAAGGAAAGCAACGGGGCAAAAAACAGCGGTATCAAAATGACTGAGCATTTTGATACCGCTGTTTTTGATGGGGTGAGGAGATCCTTTGTAAAATGAACCCTATGAAAACCTTGGGCGATGATGCGTTGACTTTTTAGAGAATGCACCTTTAAAAACCATACAACCGGGCTCTGCCCGAGGAAATGCAACTCATCCGCCCGACATCAGAATTTGAGGTCGGGCACCTTCCCTTCCAAGGCAAGGTCAAAGGCAACTCTTCCCCTGACGCGGACAGCTAAATCTCGTTGCGCTCGTGGTAAGTGAAGGTTGTATTTAGTGAAATTTTCTCAGAGTTCCCTATTTAATCTGATTCATTGTTCTGAAGTTGCTTTTTCCATTTTTCCATTTGCTTAATGACTTTAGGGTCTTCCCAGGGTGCATAGTATGGGTCTGTCATGAGACTCACTTTCTTGCTGCTCTCAAGAACAGATACTGCAAAGCTGTCGATAAAATCACCATATTCATCCCAGTATTTATCCAAATCGATTCGGAACAGAACATATCCGACAAGCTCATAGGGATTAGGAACTGGGTTTTTGTCAAAGCAGTAGACAAAGTATAGGTTAGTGGCATTGTAGACTGACTCGGCTGTCGTACAGTCTTGTGTCAGGTGCCTGAAAAAATAACCATAGATCTCGTCCCAGCTGTAGGATTGTAATACCTTATCCGCAAAGTCCTGGTGATCTTCATGGTCCTCGGGATCAAAGGAATCGTCAAAAAAGTTGCAGTTAAACAAATAATCCATGTCAGATTGCAGATTTGTTATATCCATACCTGTCATTCCTTTCAGAGGGTTCCGATGTATCAAAGTGATCGTCTGTAAAGTTTGTTCTGCCTCTTTTATTATTCCGTCACTTTGGGCAGGTATTTTTGCTCGAAAGTTTTGAGGATTTTGGTGAGTCTTTGGTCGAGGAATTGTCCGGTTTTTTCGCGGATGTCTTTGGGGACGCCGTAGTAGGCTTCTGCCATGCCGCCTGTGATGGCGGCAAGGGTATCGCTGTCGCCTCCTACGGAGACGGCGGTGCGGATGGCGTCTTCAAAGGATTCGGATTCGAGGAAGGCTTCGATGGCCTGGGGGACGGTGTCCTGGCAGGTTTCGTTGAATTCGTAGGTGGGGCGGATTTCATCGATGGTAAAGTTCAGTTTGTAGTATTTCTCTTCGATGTATTTCCGGATGTCTTCTTTTGTTTCGCCGGTTCTGGCAAGGTAGACGGCAGAGGCGGCAGCTTCAGCGCCTTTGATGCCTTCGGGGTGGTTATGGCTGACTTTGGTGACTTCTTTGGAGAGTTTCCTGACTTCGGAGAGGGATTCTCCTGCCCAGCCGCAGGCGCTGACTCTCATGGCTGCGCCGTTTCCAAAGCTGCCGTAGGGTTCGGGGTCATCGGAGTAGATCCAGTGGTAGAAGGATCCGCCGTAGCCGCTCTGGGGATAGGGGCGTCCTATTTTCTGCATGGAGAGGACGGCTTGTCTGGAGAGGCCTTTGTAGGACGGGACGGTCTTGAGGAGGGCGTCGCAGACGGCGAGGCTCATGATGGAGTCGTCGGTGAAGAAGCATTTATCTGAGAGGAGGTCAAAGTCTTTGGCGCGGTAGTTGTCCCATTCGAACCGCGATCCGGCAATGTCTCCTATAATGGCACCTATCATATGTATCCTTCCTTTCGTGTGTTGTTATCTTTCACTCTAAGACGGAGGGAGGGGATTGTCAAATGAGGAAAATGTGGTTTATTAGCGGGGAGAGTGTGCTTGGAGATTAAAACCATACAACCTCGCTGCGCTAGTGGTAATCAACCCTATCCACCGCGAAGCGGTCCCCCTTCCCCGTCTGGGAAGGCGAGTTTAAAAAACATACAACCGCAGCTCTGCTGCGGGGAAATGCAACTCATCCGTTGGCTCCGCCGACACCTTCCCTTCCAGGGCAAGATTAAGACCGGCCTGCGGCCCACTTCCCGGGAAGGCGAGCACGGCAAGTTTGCGAGTTGTTTTTTCTTGGGTTCTACAGTGTATAATCAATATATACATATATAGAATGGAGTGGGATGGATGTTTATTGCTAAGGGTTTTGATGAGCTGACGCGTGAGGAGTTGTATGAGATTCTTCGGGCGCGGGTGGATGTGTTTGTGGTGGAGCAGCATTGTCCGCATCCGGAGCTGGATGGGGTGGATTATGACAGTCTTCATGTGTTCTGTGTGAAGGATGGAGCGGTGGCTGCGTATCTTCGTGCGTTTCCTCGTGAGGGAGAGCCCGGGGTGATCCAGGTGGGCCGTGTGCTGACGCGTGAGCGCGGGACGGGGCTTGGGGGCGAGCTTCTTCATGCAGGGCTTGAGGAGATCAAGAAGCGGTATTCGCCGAAGGAAATTTTCCTTGAGGCGCAGACGTATGCGATGGGGTTCTATGCGCGCGAGGGTTTCGTGAAGGCTTCGGAGGAGTTCTTTGAGGACGGGATCCCGCATACGGCGATGCGTCTTCGTTTGGAGGAGTAAGGAGGTCTTATGGACTTCAGCAGTGTGTTCAGGACGCATGATTTCTTGGAGGATGCGGCGGTTTCTTATGGCTTCAAGAAGAAGGGCGGCGTTTTCACGCTGGAGCGCACTCTTCCGGAGACGGATGGACTGGCGGCGGTTGTCACTGTCCATGGCAGGGAAATGACGGTGTCGGTGGTGGAGCTGCCGGACCGTGTGCCGTATGCGCTTTTCGAGGTGGAGTCGGCGGAAGGGGCTTTCGTCGACCGCGTGCGCCAGGAGGCGGAGAATCTCGTCCGCGATGTGGTGGAGAATTGTTTCTTCGATTCGGATGTGCGGAGCCGGCTTCTTTCGTACGTGAAGGAAAGGTACGGGACGGAGCAGGAGAATCTCCGGGTGATTTACAAGGATTACTGCACGCTCCGCGAGCACGGGACGAAGAAATGGTACGGGCTTTTCATGCGCATTCCGTGGACGTCGCTCCATGTGGAGAGGAAGGGCATGACGAAGGTCCTGAATGTGAAGGCGGATCCGGAGGAAATCCAGCGGCTGATCGATCATGACCGGTATTTCCCGGCGTACCATATGGACAAGGTGCACTGGATCAGCATTCTTCTGGACAAGGAAACGGATATGGATGCGGCGAAGCGGATGCTGGATGAGAGTTATGCTCTCGTGGAGAAGTCCGGCAGGAAGGGCCGCAGGAAAGTCAAGAAATAAGGGGAGGGGAAATTTATGATACAGGTCGCGCAGCTGAATTTCAGGGAGATGGAGCACCAGATCTGCCTGCTTGGGATAAATCAGACGATTTCGGGCTTGCTGTACGCAGGGGGCATGGATGCGCCGGAGGATGGCGGTGTGCTGGCGTACGGGTATGTCGATACGGAGGGCGGTTTCACTTTTGAAATCCTCGCTCCTGCAAAGGTAGAGGGGGACAAGATCATTCCTCTTCCGGGAGTTCCGGATATGATGGTGAAGCTGCGCAAGGAGCAGGCGAATGAATGCAGCATCCGTCTCGGTCCGGTGGTGGACAGGACGCCGTATGAGAGGAAAATCGCCGTCATCAACGAAGCGTATGCGCCATCCGAAGATGTGGCGGCCATCCGCAGTGTCGACCTCATCGACGACTCCAGGCATCCTGACTATCCTGACGATATTCTCGTCATCTTCCTGAAGGACGATTACAAACCAGAGGGCTGCTGGGTGAGGAGCATGGAAGTCGAAGAGGGGCGCTGCATAGGAAAGCTCCTGAATGAACCTGACCAGGACTATGGTGTCCATGAGAATGATCTCATTCCTTTTGATATCGTAAAAGAAGGAGAGGATTACTTCTGCATTAGCAGGTTTTGAGGGGGATTATTGAAACCGTACAACATGATAAAACCATACAGCCGCCTTGCAGGCTGGGAACTACTGTATCCGTCGCCTCCGGCGACACCTTCTCCTTTCGGAGCAAGGTTAACACCCTTAAACCTCGCTGCGCTCGAAAAGAAAAGCAAATCAGCCTGTGGCTGAAAGAAAATCAAAGCCATGCGTTTCGCTTTCCTTTCGATATCCTCTTTTTGCTTTCTGTCTGATATTGAATATTTTTTGCAAATGGTATACTTTAGTAGTATATCTTTTTGTTTTATGCGGGATTATAGTCAGAGCAGGTTACAGTGGAGAGGAGGAGTAAAGATTAACGGAATTTTATAATATAGATAGATGTCTATCCTTTTATTAAATTTTATTAAACATCGCAAAAGTACTATTAGCAAAAGTACTATTAATTTATAGAAAAATAATGTAAAATAAAGCGCAATTGATTAGCAGCTGGTTATGGGCGAGGCCCGCTTTATGGCAGGAGGATAAAAGGTGAATAGTTCCTGGTTAATGGATGCCGGTATTTTCGTGGTTTCTTTTGGCACAGCATTTTACGTGCTCGGCAGGCTGGGAAGGAAGCAGGCGGCTAAGGCCGTGAAGAAGGCGGATACGAAGGTCCGCAGCGCAGCAGAGGAGAGGGAAGCAGCGAGGAAGTCGGCTGATCTGACCATCCGTCAGCTGGGCAATGAGAAACTTGCCGTAATTACCGGGGATCTCACGACGTTTACTGAGATTTTCAGCAAGATTGAAAATGTGGATTTTGAAGCTGGCAGCAGGGCTGCTGAAATGGCTGATTTCGTTCCGGGAGGGGATGAGAACAGAAGGCTTCAGGCAGGAATTGCCAGGATCAGGAGACTTGAGAGAAATGACGATCCTGATTTAAGAGGACTTCGCATCCGTGCGCTGGGTGTTTCTGATGCGGAGACACTTTTTGAAAGGGCATCGGGGAAGAATGAAATTTCCTATAGTTCTTCGATCAATGCGACTGTCAAATGGCTGATGACGGGCAAGGTGGAAGGCGATGTCTTCGGACCGGATGCGAATAATTCCGTCTTCGTCGGCTTCGGCGATGGTCCGTCTCATACGAGGGGCGAGGAAAAAGCATCGAGCTTCCGCACGAAGATGTATCCGCAGGAAGCGGAACAGTTCGAAGCGGAATCCAAGGTCGTTGCCCGCCTCGCTGTCCAGCTCTGCACTCTGGCGGAGGGTCAGAGGAAGGTGCTGGAAAGCAACACGAAGAATTTCCATGCCCGTGTCAAAGCGCTGAAGCGTATCGTCGATCAGGAAGGGTATGACTGGAACAAGTACGGCAAAGAGGATAGAAGAATCATCGCCCTCGCTGCCCGCCAGGCCAGAAATATCTCCGTGATCGTCACCATTGGTCTTCTCCACGATGACGGTTCGATCAATAGAGAAATCCTCGGCGTCATTTCACTCCTGAAATTCAACGAGGAAGAAGAATAAATAGGGGAAGAGCTATGAAAAATGTGGACCATTTTTCATAGCTCTTTTTGCGTGGGGGATAAGGGAAGATTAAAACCATACAACCTCGCTTCGCTCGAGAAACCTTTTTATAAAAACCAATGAATACTGCACCCCTTCCTCTGGCAACAGTAAGAAGATAAGCCAGACGCCTTCCCCGCTGGGGCAGGTCAAAGGCCTCCATTACGGCGTCATTTGATAGTATCGAATGAGCATCTTACGGTTTTCATTTATGGTAAACGTATTAAGTCACCATTGATAATATTGGTATTGAATGATTGCGGAAGGTTTTAACCTGCCCGTCTGGTTTCTCCACTCAAAAAGCGGTCTCTTGCGAGACCGCTTTCTACTTTCCTGTTTCACTTTCTTTATTTTATTTCCCGAGTTTTCTTTCTGCTTCTTCTTTGTCAGCCGGGACGATGATGGGGCTGGAGATGAGGTTGATGATGTCGGCTTTGGCTTTTTCGAGGATGCCGATTATCATTTCGATCTGCAAGATGGTGCCTTCGGGGATCGGGCCTTCGTCTACTTCGGTGAGGTCGGATTCTTTGAGTCTGAAGGGCTGGACTCCGATGGTGACGCTCTGGAGGGCTGCGAGGCGGAATTCGAGGTTGGCTGTGTTGGCTTCTTCGAGGAGGGCTGCTGCTTTTTCTTCGTTTCCTTCTTTCTTGACTTCAGCGAGGGACTGTTTCAGTTCTTCGATTCTTTCGCTGAGGAGTCTGTGGATGAGGGGAGCGGAGGTTTCCATGGACGGGGCTCTTCTTGCCGGGAAGATGGTGACGTCTTCGCGGAGGAGCGGTTTGTAGGTGGTCTGGAGAATGCTGCCTTTCTTGGTGAGGAAGTCGGTGCCTGTGATGTACTTGGCTTCTTTCAGTGCTTTTTCCACGATGGCAGGGTCGGTGTCTTCGAAGGTGATTCTTTCGAAGGCAGAGGCGTTCAGGTGGGCGTCGACGCATTGTTCGAGGAAGTGGTCGGCGAAGGGACGGGTGTCGTTGAAGACGTAGAGTGTCTCTCCTTCGGGGACTTTGTTCAGGACGAAGAAGTGTTCAGAGACGACTTCGAGGTGCAGGGGGAAGAGGTTTTCTTCCGGGATGACGGTGAGGAGCTGGGATGCTTCTGTGTCTTCGCAGATGTAGAGTGCATCTTTCCTTGCTTCTTTGATGTCTGCCGTCAGGACAGCCTCGACGAGGTAGTAGGTGCCGATGAGGTTGGTGACGATGAATTGGAGTTCGTCTTCGGATGCCTGGGTTCTTCCAGCGGCAATGAGTACGGGATGGTTCATGATGATGTCCTTTCTTTTCCTTGGTTTCTTATATATGACCGGATCCTTATGGATGCGGGTTGTTGTCTGGGGAAATGGCCTCTTCCCGGGCGTTCTGCATGGCTTTTTCTATAGCGCTTGCTTGCTGCCGCAGGCGGCCCCGGATGATTTTTATGAGTTCTGCGTTTTCTTCAAGTTCTTTCGCAGGTGGTTTGTAGGTTTCCTTTTCCTTGGCGGGAAGGCGGGAGGCTCCTTCCAGGAGGGCGGCGACCGCCTCTGCCGGTCCTTCCTGCACGCGGCACTCGATGCCCGGATGGTCCGAAAGGAAGCGGGCGATGAGGGAAAGGACGGATGGCAGTGACAGGAAGGAGGAAATCCCGATGGCAAGGGTGCCGCTGCTCAGGGATTTCATGGCGTCCATGTCGCATATGGTCGTGACGACGCCTTTCATGATTTCCTCGACGTGGGCGGAGAAGATCCTGCCTTCGGCCGTGAGGGATGCTTTTCCCTGGGAGCGGTCGAAGAGGGTGATGCCAAGCTCGCTTTCCAGGCTTCGGATGGCGCTGGTCACAGCGGGCTGGGAGACGTAGAGGTGCTCGGCGGCGCGCGTGAAGCTTCCTGCGTTCTTGACGGCAAGGAAGTACTCGAGTTGGCAGATTTCCATAGGCTGCTCCTTTCCTGTTTCTTTTATTATTATAACAAGTATGAACGTAAACTGTTGGGAATGTTATTGAAAAATATACGAAAAAGAGAGGATTCGGCTGTTTCTTTATCAATTTTGTATAACTTGCCATAAATCCGGCTTATGAAGCGATAAGGAACGGGTATTTCACGGGCGGGCGAAATGGGGGTAGGATATAGGAAAGAGAGGCGCGGGGGTTCCGCGCAGGAGGAGGCTGTGATGGCTAGCATGATGGAAGACAGCAGGGTGCTGGGATTTCTTTTCGGAACGGATGAAATGAGAGCGGTGTGGAGTGAGAAGAACTGGGTGCAGAAGTGGCTCGACACGGAAGCGGCGCTGGCAAGGGCGCAGGGAGAGCTGGGCGTGATTCCTAGGGAAACGGCGGATGTAATCGTCAGCCACGCACGCGCTGAGGAAATCGACATGGATGCTCTGGCGGAGGGCTTCAGAAGCTCGATCACGATCGTGCCGCTTCTCAATGCGTTCAAGAAGAGCCTTCCGGGCGATGCTGGCGAGTACGTCCACTGGGGCGCGACGAGCCAGGATATCTATGACACGGGCCTCGTCCTCATGGAGAGGGAAGCGTGCTCCATCATCCTGCGCGATGCGAAGGCCTGTCTTTCCGCGATCCTTGCGCTCGTGAAGAAGTACAGGGATACGCCGGAAGCAGGAAGGACGCACGTCGTCCATGCCATCCCGATCACCTTCGGTTTCAAGGCAGCCGGCTGGGCGGATGAGCTGAAAAGGGAAATCGAGCGTTTCAAGGAAATGGAAAAGCGCGCCTTCGTCCTGGAAATGGGCGGCGCTGTCGGAACGCTTGCCTCGCAGCCGGAAAAGGGCCTCGAGACGCAGGAAAAAATGGCAGAAATCCTGGGCCTTCGCGTGCCGCTCATCGCATGGCATACGGCGAGAGACAATCAGGCAGAACTTGCGAGCGGCCTTGCTCTCCTTGCAGGCACCATGGGCCGCATCTGCTATGAAATATTCACTCTGCAGCGGACGGAAATCCTCGAGCTTGAAGAACCCTTCTTCAAAGGGAAGATCGGCTCCTCCACCATGCCGCACAAGAGAAACCCGGCCGTCCTTGAAAACGTCCTCGCGCTTCTTAGGAACGTCAGGACCACGGCGCCCGCCATCGTCGAGAGCATGATCTCTGAAAACGAAAGAGACTGGGGCTGCTTCATCTCCGAATGGGAAGGTCTGCCCCGAGCCTTCGTCCTCATGGCGACCGCCCTTGAAAAAGCAAGGTACATCCTCGAGAATCTCATCGTCTACGAAGACCACATGAAAAAGAACCTCTTCCTCCAGAAGGGCCTCATGATGAGCGAATGTGTCATGATGCACCTCGCCAGAAAACTCGGCCGCCTCACCGCCCATCACATCGTCTACGATGCCTGCATGGAAGCCTACGAAAAGGAAATCCCCCTGAAGGACGTCCTCATGAAGACCAAGGTCGTCACGGATGATTTCACCGAAGAAGAAATCGACACCATGCTGAATCCGGAACAATACTTAGGCCTCGCGCCCATATTCTGCGACAGGGTCCTCGAAGCGTATAAAGAATATATGGAATAAAGATAATAAAGGAAGAAGGAGCTGTGGCGAAATGTGCAATCATTTCGCCACAGCTCCTTTTGCATTGTTTATATTCGATGGGGGGGATTATCCAACACATTTATATATCTGTTTTATCTGAAAACCTCAAAACCTCAAAACCTCAAAACCTCAAAACCTCAAAACCTCAAAACCTCGCTTTGCTCGATAACTACTGTATCCGTCAGCTACGCTGA
>ERZ773228.310-NODE-310-length-60673-cov-4.426144_pt1 | contig 60673 bp, 53 predicted proteins | sample MGYA00580524_ERZ773228 | MGnify/ENA primary metagenome ERZ773228 (study PRJEB29015, sample SAMEA2737768) | human gut metagenome | biome: human gut; feature: human-associated habitat; material: faeces | place: China | collected 2012 ... | reverse complement strand
TTTTGCTTTAGCCATGGTATATGTCCTCCATATTTTTATGGAAATAGTATACCACTAAAATGGATATTAATCAAAAAAATCTTGCTCATAAATATTTGTTATGATATCATAGTAAGCGGAATATCAGGAGTATTTTTGATACATTTAAATAATATGTACATATTATTAAATGTACAGTAATAAATTTGAAGGTACGCCTGTGGCATCTTAATGAGAGATAGGCGAGTGGATAAAAATAATATTCCCAATAATATATCTGATGAAAAGAACATTTTGGAATAATTATTAGAGACGGAGAATAATATGTTTAAAGTTAAATGGGATGCCAAGAATAATGGTATTATTTTAAGTGACAATATATCAGATGAAAAATCGATTCCTGCACCAAGGCCAGTATATTTACAGGAATTGCAGATATTAGAAGTGAATAAAAAATTTAGAATTCCGAAAACAGATTTACCAATCTGTTGGAATATTGATGCACGTTATTATTACAGAGGACAGCCTTTCTTTGAAAGGCGTGGAGCTGGTATATATAGCAAACCGGAAGTGATTTATAATTCAGGCTTTACTTTTAGTACTCTCGAACCAGTAAATGTAGATAAGATGCTTGAAATAAATCATGAAGCAATCGAAACAATGGAAAATGAAGCAATGGATTTCATAATGGGATGTTATGAAACTTTTAAGGATAAAGTAGATGACTATGTCGTAGCATTTTCTGGTGGCAAAGATTCTCAGGTTATTCTTGATCTTGTTACTAGAGTTTTGCCAGTAGAATCATTTAAAGCAGTTTTTCAAGATACGGATATGGAGCTTCCTTGTACTTATGACATTGTTGCCTATACAGAGGAAGATTACAAATATCGTTTTCCTAATTTTAAATTGCACCATGCCAAAAGTGACAGGCGTGCGTTAGATTTATGGAAGCAATATGGTCCACCAAGTAGAGTAAACAGATGGTGTTGTTCTGTAATGAAAACTACAGTTTTTAGAAGAACAATGAAAAAATTGCATAATACTGATAAACAACCAAAGGTGGCAGTGTATGAAGGTGTTCGTTCAGATGAGAGTGTGCGAAGATCTGGTTATGAAAGAATAGGGGCGAATGTAAAACATCCTAATTTATTTAATTGTAGACCTATTTTTAGGTGGAATGATTCGGAAGTATTTATGTATATGTTTTCGAGAGGCATTGAGCTGAATCCAGCATATAGAATGGGGTTAACAAGAGTAGGTTGTGGTGTGTGTCCATTTGCGTCTGATTGGTCAGAATACCTTATTAGGAGAATATATCCAGACATCTCAAAACAATATGTAGCTGTTATTGAACAAATGGCAAAGAATCTAGGGCTTAATTCTAAGGATAAGGTTAATAATTATATTAGTTCAAACAATTGGCAGAAAAATGCAGGTGGCAGAGGACTTGTTCCAGATGGCTCACGTGTTGACCTTATTAGTAAAGAACCTAATTTTGAATGTGTTGTTACACAACCAAAATCAGATTGGAGAATATGGTTATCTGCACTTTGCGAGTATATTTTGACAGTAGAGAATGGGATTACTAAAGGAGAAATAAACTTCAATGGAGAATTCTTCCGATTCATCGCAGAGGAATCTGAAAATACAGTCAAATTTATTGTTGAGGGAAGTGTTAATAAACCTGCTTTACATGGAATGCTTTCAAGAGTATTTACTAAAACAGCAGGTTGCGAGCTTTGTGGAGTATGTGAGGCAGAGTGTCCAACAGGAGCCCTTATGGTAAGAGACAAAGTAGAAATTAATAAGAATATGTGCATTCATTGTCATAAGTGTCTCGAAGTCAGTTCAAGAGGCTGTATAATAGCACATAGAAAACAAATAAATGAGGGTGGTATGCTTGTAAAATCTACTAATATGAGGACTAGTGGTATTGATAGATATTCTACATTTGGGTTAAGAGATGAATGGGTAGATGTTTTCTTTAACAGTGGTAATGACTGGTTTGGAACTTACCCTAATCTAGGGACTAAAATGATACCAGCTGCTATTAACTGGCTTCGTGAAGCTGAAATGATAGATGAGAAAGAAAAGAAGATTTCCGATAAGTTTGAAGTGGTCAAAGGATTATATGATCATAACCGATTGGCAGCATGGCAAATTATCTGGGTAGGATTAGCATATAATTCGGCAATAGTTAATAGCTTTGTTAAGTCAATAAAACTTGATGTAAATTATTCACGAGATGATATAGTAGCTATTATGAGGGAGAATTTTTCTACTTTAAATTATAATACGATTAAGAATCCCACAAATGCATTAATCACTATGTTGAGATATTCGCCTTTAGGACACAACTCTACTGACTTAGAAGATCCTCAGAATATATATGTTGCCGAACTTCAGATGTCCGGAAATGGTTGTAAGGGTATTAAGAAAATTTCTCCAAGGTATGTTTCTATGCATGCGTTGGCATATTTGTTATATAAAGAGGCTTATGCTTCAAAGTGTTTTGATATTACTGTTAGTGATTTGATTCTTCCTGGTGGAGTGAATCCGTATACGGTTTTTGGAATGACTCCGGAGAATCTTATTCCTGCACTTAGAGGATTGACTCAAGCCGGAATTCTTACTGCTGATTTAACAGGTGGCCTTGAAAATGTTCACCTTAATGAAGATATGACTCCAGATGAAGCACTTACCGCTGTGATAAAGAGGTTGTAAAAATGGAAAAATGTTATTATTGTGATACGGAACTTAAGAAAGATGATGTGGCTTTATGTAAGAAGTTACTAGGTAAAAAGATTAAACAATACTTCTGCCGAGAACACTTGGCAGAAGTACTAGATACAGATGTTGATACATTGACCGAAAAGATAGAGCAGTTCAAAGAAGAAGGCTGCACATTATTTATTTAGGAGGATGAGATGAAATATTCAGAGATTTTAGGGATTGAGCCATTTTTTGATTCTACTTTCAATATGACAGAAGAGAAAGAAAATTATTGGAAACAATTCATTACAAATGAAAAATTTGAGTCGAATCTTAAAGAAATTGTGAATGCTTTTACCTCAGTAACGGGGGAGCAACATAAATCTATTTGGGTGCAGGGAACATATGGTACTGGTAAGAGTCATTCGACTTCTGTAATTAAACATTTATTGAGCGATGATTTAGATGAAGTCACAGATTATATTGAAAAATTATCAAATCCACAGCTCAAAGGTATGCTTATTAATTTCAGGAAAAAGAAAAGAATATTTCCAGTTGTATTAAAAGGTACATATTCTATAGTAGATACAGAGGAGTTAAAATATACAATTCAAAGAGCTGTCACACAGCAACTTAGTGAAGCAGGCGTGGATATTACTGTCAAGTCAGATTTTCAAGCTGTTATTGAAATGCTAGAAGATAAGAAATTTTCATCTTTCTGGGAAAGTATGCTTAAAAATGAGTTGAATAGATATGCTTCATCATCAGAAGAACTGAAAGAAGCACTTGAAATGGGAGATGTTAATGTTTTAAAAGAAATTAACATTGCACTCAAAAAGTCTAACATGATTAAGGCAACGCCGGATATAAAACAATGGCTTACAGAGGTTATGGATGCACTTCGTAAGCAGAAAGTAGCCAACTATCTTGTGATTTTCTGGGATGAATTTACTTCTTTACTGGAAATTACTGAACGTCGTAGTATACTTAACTGTATGCAGGATATAGCCGAACTTAGTAAGGCACCAAGAAAAGATGATAAAGACAAGTTTATAGGTGTTTATGTATTTTTAATTACTCATAAAAATATGGAAGCGACCGATAGTTATAAAGAACTTAAAGAAAATGAAAAGACAATGGCAAAGGCCAGATTTCTTGGCCTTAAATATGATATGCAAGATATTACAACATATCATATCCTTTCAAATGCATTAAAGATTAGTGATACAGCAAAGTATTCAGAATTAATTGCCGAACGTGTGATTGACCAACTAGAAGTAAAACAAGCTTTAGATGAAATTGTTGCACCAATGGATCGATCGGCTCAGACAAAGGAAATTATCCAGCGTTTGTATCCATTTCATCCTTATACCGCTTATCTTGCAACATTTGTATCAAGAGCTATAGGCTCAGCAGAAAGAAGTATATTTGAATTTTTAAATGATGAGAATAAAGGTTTTAAGAATTTTATTCAGCAGGATATTAATGACGTTAAATATCTTACTGCAGATAAAGTATGGGATTTCTTTGTTGAGGCTTTCTCTGAGGATAGAACAAATAATTTTGATGCGATAATCAATAAATATAATATATATTCTACAAAACTTGAAGACACAGATATACCGGAATTATCTACATTTAAGGTTATTCTGCTTTTAAATCTTTTAAATCGTGTAACTCAGATGGATGGCGCTGATCAAGAAAAAAGCTTAGTAAATCCTAGCAAGAAAAATATTCTTCAGGTATTAAGTGGTGAGTGGAGTAGCAATGCTATTACAAGAGCATTAGATTTTATTGATGAAAAGCAAATTATTCTTAAGGGGCCGGATGAAGTTTTTGAGGTGTCTTCGTCAGCGATGCCAATGGAAAAAATTCAAGCCGCTAAGGACAAACTATATTTAAAATATGAAGATGTTAGTACTTTATTGGATGAATACATAGGGTATAGAAATGATATTACGAAAACTATTTCGAATGCGGATGGCTTTAATAGAATAACAGAGTTTTCTTTAATATGGGGGAGTTTGCCTGCAATATCAATGGAATCAAAACTTTTGAAAGCATTTTCGAAAGATTATGCAGCCAAAATTGCAATCATTGTATTCAGAGGTGACACACCAACTTATGATAAAAAATCAAATCGTCCAGAGGCAACTATTGAAAGTCAGAAGAATTTGATTCAAGAATTATCTCTGAAAGATACAATGCAAGATGTGGTGTTTGTAGTTGCGGATACCGCTTTGGGGCAACAGAGATTTGAGGGGGTAATAGAAGCAAAAGCACGAGAAACTGTTGCAAAAGATACAAAAATTGAAGATCCAACACCTTATGAAAAGAAAGCGATGAAGTGGATAGAAAAATGGAAAATTGAATTGCTTGATGGTGCAGCTACTATTATTTTTAGAGGAGAAAGAGTCAATACATCTAGTTTTAAGTATGTAAGTAATTCGGGAGTAATTACAAGCGTCGGAAGAGTGTTCACAGAAGGTGCTGAAAAACTTCCTAAAATTGCAAGTGCAAGTACCGCATGGAAGACAATATATGCGAAGAAAACTGTTGAGAAGGTTTGTTATGCAATAAATAGATCTGAAATCGAAGCTTTTAGTGGACAGGAATCTGCAGTTACAAATCTTTTGCGGGATACCAAGGGAAAATGGATATTCGATGAAAAATTAGAGTATATTGGAAGTTATGATACTAATGTCCCAATGACAGTTTTAGTTAAAGTCATTGATGATAAAATAGCTGAATTGAGAAATAAAACAGTAGTAGATATTGGAACAGAATTTAAGTTTTTAATTCAACCACCATATGGTTATTATAACAACTATGTTTGTATGGCTGCAGTTGCACTAGTATTTCGTAGATATATTGGAAAAATGTATTTAGCAGACCAAGGGAGTTTAGTATCCACTACTATTATGCGAGATATCGTTATTGCTGCTTTTTATAATTGGTTAGATCAAAAAGCTGATGCTAAACTTCGTGTTAGATTTTCTACAATGGAGGAAAAAGAGTTAATAGATTTAATTCAGAATATTTTTGGTGTAAAAGGAGATGGAATTTCAGAAACAAAATGGTCACTTCGCTCTGCTTTTGAGAAACAGTATAAGTCTCCATTGTGGGCATTGAAGTATGTAGTCGATAAAGGAAGAGAGTTTAATTTGGTTATTGATGAATTATTTAAACTTGCTAATGCAACTGGTGATAGCATAACACAAGCTGATGTAAGTAAACTTCTTGAGGGACTGAAGAAGCAGAAGACAACTATTGCTCTTATTTTAAATAAAGTACGGGATTCGGCATGTATCAATGCATTTATAGATAAGCGTCTTGCTGCCGCAAACTATAAGTTAGACAACTATTCTAATTTGATGGCTTTTCTTAAGCAGAATTTATCTGATGCTATTGTATTTTGGAAAGAAGAGGATGTTGAAAAGCACATTTTTAAATGGTGTGCATTACAAAGTAAGCAGCCTGAAAAAATTTCTACGAATGAAGATAATAGTGCAGAAAACGACGTAAATTTACCTTTTGTTAGTGTAGATAGCAATGATACAGAGGTTTCTTCTGTTTCTGATGATGATTATGAAGATGATATTTTTGAAAGTACAGATTTTGAACCAATAGACATTTCTCCTATTGCTATAGGAAAGACACATGTAACGATAGAAGCAACAACAAAATTAATTAACGAGAAGCAATTTGATGATGGAGAGGCTAAAAAAATTCTTGTTAAACTCTGTAAGGAGTATCCTGTTGTGTGTTCAGCGATTATGAGATTATTAGGTGAGGAATAGTAAACGTATGAATATAGAAGAAATCAAGCAAAGAATTTTAGATGATAAAAATAAGAGTACAAGTTCATATCGCAGATATCCAGTGCGGTTTTTATTCATGGAGATGAATAATCATACCCAGGAAGATATTCAAGAATTGGTAAAAACTGGAAAGGGAGAACTTCTTGATTTGAGTGATTATCTTATGAAAAAAGATGATGGATGGATGACAAAAACTAAATTTATCTATGTAATAAAGGAGAATTCTGCAAAAGATAGGGATACATATGTTTTGGGATTTTCGGAACTTATTAGGTTTTATTCTCGCAAGGATATTGAATCTACGGTACTCTCCTTGTTTGATATAGAAAATTCTGGTATAAATATTTCACAAAGAAGAATAATATTTATTTGCTTTTCTATGATGGATGATATATATAAAGTTCTTCAGAGTAGCTTTGCCAGAAAAGATTTGCTTGATCCTTTCTTAAATTCAGATTATGAAATTACTGGAAAAAATAGACAAATATGTTTTGTCGCAAATGATTATGCAGAACACATAATGAAAAACAAAATTACATCTAGTGTAGAATGGCTTGGCTTATGGAGGTCATCTGAGGTGTTGGATTTCTCTTCTCCAATTTGGTGCTGCTCTGAAAGCCTTTATGCATGGCATCAGAAGGCTTCTCCAGATAATGCTTTTCAAATTGATGTGGTTCATAATGCAAAAGAGTATCTGGAGAAGGCATATGATGTAAGGATTGGTTTTCAGTATAGTAAAGATGATGAAGCGTATTGGAATCAACTATGTTCTGACTATATTAATCTGCCTTCGAGAAAAGATTTGCAGGATTTGGCAACAATCATACTGGGAGTAGATATTAAATCAATTAGTACTGTTGCTGGAAAATGGCTTATATCAGATTCGCAATACGAAAAATGGTTTATTAGATGTTATGTGGAATCTGTTTACACGACATCTTTTTTGGCAATGGTATTTAAACTGTTAAAAAATAGTTCAAGAAAAGAATATCTTACATATATTTGGCAGCAGGGGTATTGGTTAAGTGATCCGATTCAACTAGAAGAAAGGATTAAGATTATAAAAGAACTCAATAAGTATGCAGGTTTTACTATACCTGAAAAGGAAATACAAGAAGTAATATGTGAAGGGTTATCAAAGGAATTATGTATTAGTATTCCGATAGATTGTAATACATCTGAAATCTGTTTGGTTAAATTAAGTACACAGTATGGTCAAGAAATAGAGGATATGAAGAAGATACTTCTTTCATACTATGTAAAAGTATTTAAGCCAGCTTATACGGGATTAAGTAATACGGAAAAAGAATTTGTTATTAATTTGTATAAAAATGATGTTCTTGATAAGAATGAAATTAGGCAGATATATCCTTCTCTGTATTCTTATTTGTTTGGTATAGGGGAGGATGAAATAGAAGGAAAGAATACATGGAAGTATTATTTGGAGGCTTACAGGGAGAGTAAAGTCGCGGATTCAGATAATTCTTTTTTACAGCATTATTATGCAAAAGGATGTGCAAATTCAGATAATTTATACAGTATGTATTATGAACTTCAGAGACAAGAAGTTTTAGCCAAACCTTATGTTGGTATTGTGGACATTTATGTATTAGATGGTGTTGGAGCAGAATATATACCACTTATCATTGATTTACTTAGAATTAATGGATATGAGAGTGAGTATTGCGATTATGCTGCTTGTCATCTGCCTTCAATAACAGATGTTAATAGAAAATATATGGCATCTATTGAATATAAAGAATGGTTTCTTTGTTTTGATCAAAAGGTTATTCATGGAGGGATTTATAATCCAGTAGTAAATTTGAGAAAAGCATTTGATATTCTAGAAGAAAAAATAAAAGATATAGTACAGGAGGCTGCAGGAAAAAAAATTCTTATTACGGCAGATCATGGTGCAACTGCTAGGGCAAAGTGGGTTGAGACAAAGAAAAAGTATAATTTTGTAGAATCAGATCACGAAGGTAGATGTTGCTGTATTTCTTCAAAGAACGATTATACTGATACAGATGATTATATAGTTTATGAAGATGAGGAAAAATCAGGAACTCCTTATCTTATCTCACTTAATGAGATTTCGTTATTTAATAGACCTAAGTATGAAAATCATGGTGGTGCTACTATTGAGGAAGTGTTAGTTCCTGTAATTGTTGCTGGTCCGAAGATTGGTCAGAAGAAGATGCCATATAAGGTTATAGATGATAAGCTTGAGGTTACAGGTTTGGATAAAAAAGTAGTTTTCACTATTATACCTGCGCCAGAAGAAGCAATTGTTATTGAAACTAATGGAACTAAACATAAATTAATTGCTAATAATGGAATGTATTACGGTGAACTATCATGTGGTAGGGAACAAGATATCAAAGTGGCTATTGAAGGTAATGAATATAAATTCCATGTTGTAAATAAGGCTAAGAAAAACATGATGGAGGATGATGGATTTGATGACTAATTTAGATAAAAAAATAAGAAGCATATTTCCAGAAGAGTCAATACATAAGACTCCTGATAGATATAGTTTGTTTTCAGGCGTAAATGTTCCTTCATTTATAAAGGACTGGCTTATTAAGAAGTTTTCAAATGATGAAACTATCGATATAGAAGGGTTATATAACTTTATTGATAAGCATATTCCGACGAAGGATAGTAATATCAGAAGTCGTTTGTTAAATGGTGATGTGATTCAGATTTTGGCAAGAATAATATTTGAGTCAGATCTTAAAAGCGGAGAATATCGTTTTCAAATACCGGATATTGGAATAAAAAATGGTGAAGGAAAAGTATCTCCGTATTTGGCACGTCAGCAGGGGCTTCTTAAAGAAGGTGAAAATTGGGGCGTTGTAACTATGCAATATGTAGAGCCAAATGGCAAGGAAAAAGGCTATGCAGAGATGGTTAAATTTAAGCCATTTAGTCCATATAGACCAGATTTTGATTATTATTGTCAGGCAAGAGAACATTTCGAGCTTGAGGAATGGGTTGATTTCCTTATTAGTAATATGGAATATAATCCGAATTCGATTTCGTTTGAATCGTTGGACCAGAAGCTTTTATTTTTGACAAGATTACTAGTTTTTGTAGAACCTAATCTTAATATGATAGAACTTGCACCAAAGGGTACAGGTAAATCGTATATTTTTAATAATCTTTCAAAACATGGATGGCAGATAAGTGGAGGAAAAATAACAAGGGCTAAACTATTCTATGATATGAATAGAAATACACCAGGTATTATTCCTTCTTATGAATTTGTGTCATTAGATGAAGTAAAGACAATATCTTTTGATAATCCAGAAGAAATACAAGGTGCTTTAAAGAATTATATGGAACAGGGTGCTTTTACAGTAGGAAAATCAAAACAGACATCGTTGGCTGGAATTATCTTGTTAGGAAATATTGACTTGGATTCTAATAAAAGACCACTTAATAATCATTATTTTGAGGAATTACCAGAGGCATTCCAAGATCATGCGTTGCTTGATCGATTTCATGGATTTATTGAAGGATGGTATCTTCCACGAATTAGCGAGGACTTAAAGTTGAATGGATACGCACTTAATGTTGAATATTTTTCAGAAATATTGTCATATATTAGAACACAGTCATTTTATAGTGCAATAGTAAAAGAATTTTTAGATATACCTAAAAATGCAGATACAAGAGACACAAATGCAGTAATTAAGATGTGTTCTGCATATTTGAAATTGTTATATCCACATATAAGAAGAACTTCTGATATTTCACCACAGGAATTTAAGATGATGTGTTTTGATCCAGCTTTTGAAAAAAGAAAAATTATCAGACAGCAGTTATCTGCTATAGATAGAGAATTTACAGATAAAATGCCAGATATAAAAGTTAGGAGATTGTAATGATTTATTTTGATAATGCAGCAACGACTGCGATGAGTGAAGTTGCATTAAACGCATTAATAGAGGTATCTTCAAATATGTATGGAAATCCTTCATCAGCATATGCTTTTGGCAGAAGAACAAAAAAGATTCTAAATGAATCTCGTAAAATAATTGCAGACTGCATTGGTGCTGAGCCAGAAGAAATTTATTTTACATCTTGTGGTACTGAAAGCGACAATTGGGTGCTATTAAAAGCAGCGGAAGAAAAAAATAAGATAATTACCTCTGTAATAGAGCATCATGCAGTTTTATATCCAGCTGAGAATCAGCAGAAATCTGGCAAAGAAGTTGTATTCTTGCCAGTTGATTCTAAGTGCATAGTTGATACAACAAAATTAATATCTGCTTTGGATACTAGTCCGGTGTTAGTTTCTGTTATGTTTCAAAATAATGAAGTAGGAGCTATTCAGAATATTGAAAGAATTGCGGAAATTGTCCACGAAAACAATTCAGAGTCCTTAGTACATACTGATGCAGTGCAAGCTGTTGGGCATATAAAAATCGATGTTAAGCAGATGGGGATTGATTTATTGTCGGCTAGTGCACATAAATTTAATGGTCCGAAAGGAATAGGATTTCTTTATATTAATAAGAAGTGTTCAATTGAACCGTATGTAATAGGTGGAGGGCAAGAAAATGGGATGCGCTCTGGTACGGAGAATATAGCTGGTATTTATTCTATGGCGAAGGCACTTGAAGATAATGTTGTTAACATGGGAAGCATTCATGCACATATATCCAGACTTGATAGTATATTATGTAATTTATTAGCAGAACAAAATATAAAGTTCAAAATAAATGGTGATAGTGCAAGCAGGGCAGCAGGACTTTTAAATATTTCTATTTCTGGTATTAATGGAGAGGGGCTTTTAAATATGTTAGATATGCATGATATATGTATTTCTATTGGTTCTGCTTGCAGTTCAAAATCACAAGTTAGATCGCATGTACTTTTAGCAATGGGATTGGATGAAAAGAGAATTGATTCTTCTGTAAGAATATCCATTGGAAGATTTAACACGGAAGATGAAATAAGAACTTTAGTAAAATGTATTTCTGATTGTTATAAGATAGCAAAATTAGCTGAAACATAAGTGGTGTGTATGCTGAATAGAATAAATATAAGAAAAGACATTTTAACTGAGATATGGATATTGTTCACAATTTAATGGATGTGTGCAAGAAAATAAATATATATAGGTTTGACCTTATTAAATTCGTATATAATTAATGTATGATGTTAAAGCTGTAATATTTGTCTCTGTGGATAGTATAGTACTGAAAATAGAGATAGTATATAAAAAACTGGCAGAAATGAGTGATATCAGAATATTGGATGATGTAAAAATAGTACAGCAATTAAGTGGGACAGGACGGATGGTATGTCGCATAAAGGACATACAAAAATTAGGCATAGAGGATGCAAAGTTTTTTGATATTGGTTATTTTAGAAATAAAATCAAAGATAGTTATGCGGATGGTTTTGATAAATTATATGTGTACTATGCAGACTAAAATTCACTAAAAAGTAGTTATTAATATTGATAGATTGTAAAATATTAAAGATTATATATATCGTCTTGAAGGTGGTTCAATGTATGAATTACAAAAAATGTGGAAGAATATTAGATGAGCGGAGACAGTGTAGAGTAATGTTATTTATTAATTATTTGGTAGATGATACTACGGTAACCATTGTTTTTGATGTAAATAAAAATTGAAAAAGTATGTAAAATTATTAAATTTAAGATGGATAGGCTAGAGAGGAACGTATAATGAAAGAATCACATTCACAAAAAATGAAGTGGAAGAGAATAAAATTGAAATCAAGCATTTACCCTACGTGTGCTATATTTTCAGTAATATCTTTAATTGCAATTATTATAATTTGTTGTAATTTCGAATCAGATTCATTTGTGTATAGTTTGGGCAATTCAATTTTTACAGGCATTCTTGCATCAATAATTGTGTCTGTTATAATTCAGAGAAAGCAAGATAAAGAACTGTTTGAAAGGAAGAGAGCTGTTTTATTTGATGCTGGATTTTATTTGAAGCAATTTGAAGAAGATTATAAAGAAAAAAAGCAAAGTAACAGTAGATTAGACGAGGATTGGAAACAACTATTTGAACTTTGTAGAGAACCCGCAAAGTATTTGAGTAAGATGTATCGCAATGGGATGGATGTATTAGATGTGGTTGATATATATATTTTGCGTTTAATCAATAGTAAATATCAATTTATAGTGGTAGCGAGTAAAGAAGTCAATTCACATGCAAAGGATAAAAAGTTCTTAAGAGATCCAGCAGAGGTAATGGAAGTATGGAATAAATATGATAAGGAAATCAGAGAACTAAAAGAAAATTTGTTTTACTTGATTATAAAGTGGAAAATGGATTCAATTATTGATTAGATAGTGCCCCGCTTTTATAAGTTTGACTAATGCAAAGTGGGATAGTAACATTAGTGCAAAAGGCGGAGAAATCCTATAAATAAAGGATTTTCATATTTACTTTTGCCAAATAGATAGAGCAATACCCTACAAAATACTAAATGTAGTACAATTACGCGCATTTAATATAAAATATGGTGTTTCTGCAGGAGTCGATATCACATCGCTGGATATGGTTATGTTTTTAAGACCGACGGAGTCACCGGTTGTATTTTTACAGCAGTTAGGCAGAGGACTTCGTATCTGCAAAGGAAAAAGCTATCTGAATGTTCTTGACTTTATGGGAAACTATGAAAAAGCAGGAAGAGTTCCGCAGCTCTTGAGCGGAGGAAAAAATTTCAGTGAAAATGTAATTGGTAATTATCAGGATATGGAGTATCCGGATGACTGTATTGTAGATTTTGACATGAAACTAATAGATCTGTTCAGCAAAATGGATAAGAAGTCATTATCCGTGGGACAGAGAATAGTTCAGGAATTTTATAAAACAAAGGACAGGCTGAAAGGCAGAGTCCCAACCCGCATGGAATTTTTTACATATATGGATGATACTATTTATCAGTATTGTATGGGACATGCAAAAGAAAATCCGTTTTATGGATATCTGGATTTTTTAAATAAAATGAATGAATTGTCAGAAGATGAGAAACTTATTTATTCCGGTATTGGACGGAAATTTCTTACTTTGATTGAAACAACTGAGATGCAGAAAGTATATAAAATGCCGATTTTGTACAGCTTCTATAATGATGGAAATATAAGGCTGGATGTGAAAGAGGAAGAAGTTCTGGAGACATGGAAAAAGTTTTTTGATGAGGGAACAAACTGGAAGGATTTTGCTCCGGATTTGTCTTATGAAGAATATAAAGCGATACCGGATAAAAAACATTTACAAAAAGCGAAAACGATGCCGATTAAATATTTGAAGAAGTCCGGAAACGGATTTTTTACAGAGAAAGAAGGTTATGCCATTGCAATAAGTGATAAAATGAAAGATGTTATAGAAAACGAAACTTTTAAGATACATATGAAAGATATTTTGGAATATCGTACAATGGAATATTATCGCAGAAGATACAGGGCAAAAGATAATTTATAGTTAAAGTACAGAAGCAGAAGTAGTGAAGTTTTAATGATTAAGGATGGATGAAAACGGCAAAAAACAGGGAACGGATTGTGAAGATATTGAAGGATATGCAGGATCAAAAATGATTCCTGGATAAGCAGAAAATGTTTTAAAAGAAATGGAGAAAAAACATGAATGAGAATATGATGAAAAGAAATGAGAAACTCGCACAGGTTGTAATCAAAGGACTTCAGTCCAGAAATATGACTGGTTACTATGCAGCAGATAAAGAAGAAGCACTTGTACAGGCATTGAAACTGATAGGAGAAGAAAGCAGTGTTGCCATGGGTGGATGCGAGAGTGCTCATGAGATTGGTTTGGTAAAAGCATTACAGGAGGGCAACTATCAGTATATTGACCGCTCAAAAATGTCTCCTCGTGATGGACTCCTGGCAGCATATGATGCGGATGTATTTCTGTCAAGTGTGAATGCGATGACAAGCGATGGAGTTCTGGTAAATATAGATGGAAATTCCAATCGTGTATCCTGTATTGCACAGGGACCGAAGAAGGTTATTTTTATTGTAGGAATGAATAAAGTCTGTTCTGATTTGGATGAAGCAATGAAGCGTGCAAGAAATGTGGCAGCCCCGGTAAATGCACAGCGGTTTGATGTGAAAACACCATGCAAAGTGTCTGGAAAATGTTTTGACTGCAAATCTCCGGATACCATATGCTGTCAGTTCTTAATTACACGTTATTCACGGCATGAGGGAAGGATACACGTTATTCTGGTAAATGATACACTTGGATTCTAAGTGCAGAGTGAAGAGGTGGAGGTACTGTATCTGTTAGATATATTTCAAAAATCACGATATCAGGGACAGATACATTTGATTTTACCGGCTTCATTTGAGAAAACCATACAAGGAACATTACAGAATGAGATATTATCAAATCTGAGCAAAGTCAGGACAATGGCTGTTTATGACCCATATAAACTGGCGGTAAAAAAATATGGGAATATAGATGTAGAAAGTCTTGGAAAGATTATTGACGAACAGACGCGATATATTCTTGAAAGATTAAATGATTTATTAAAAAAATGATGTATCAGCTTTCAACTGCAAAATATTTTTTGATTTTGAGAAGAACAGTTATATTGATACAGAGTCTCTGGAAATACTTGATGAGTATCAAATTCAAGCTGCCTGCACTTATGATTTCCTTCGTGAGTGCAGGCGGCTTCTTGTAATTACCTAGGATATATAGTATAATAAATCCATTGTATGAAAAATATATTATGGAACTACAACAATCTAAGAAAACCAGAAACAGATAGGATTTTTTGCAGGTAATCAGAACGAATAAGAGGTAATTATGCAGATATTTGTAGACGCAGATGCGTGTCCGGTAGTGGACATTGTTGAGACAATAGCAGAAAAATATAATATTCCAGTTACTTTGTTGTGTGATACAAACCATGTATTATATTCAGATTATAGTGAAGTGTTTGTGGTTGGTGCGGGGGCAGATGCAGTAGATTATAAACTGATAAGTATTTGCCATAGAGGAGATATCGTGGTATCCCAGGATTATGGTGTTGCAGCCATGGCACTTGGAAAAGGAGCATATGCCATTCATCAGTCAGGCAGATGGTATACAGATGAGAATATAGATCGGATGCTGATGGAACGGCACCTTAATAAGAAAGCAAGGCGAAAATCGTTTCGGAATCATATAAAGGGACCGAGAAAACGGACAAGGGAGGATGATGAACGGTTTACACAGTCGTTTGAAAGGCTTGTGCAGATGGCACAGGCGAGGGAAGGTAAGGAAAACTTTACTTCCTATTATGAATGGAGAGATAGGAACAGATATTACGGCAAAAAGTTTTCTATCCTGGGAGATTCTATCAGTACTTTAAAGGGATACAATCCACAAGGATATAAGGTGTTCTATGATACAGACAACTGTAAAAGAGCAAATATAGAAGCTTATACAGATACATGGTGGGGACAGGTTTTGGAGTTCTTTGGTGCGGAATTATTAGTAAATAATTCATGGTCAGGAAGCAGAGTAACAAAGTTTCCCGATCAGGAACAATTATTCCCGGCCGGGTGTAGTGATGAGAGAACATCTTCTTTACATAGTATGTTTGCAACTCCTGATGTGCTTCTTGTTAATCTTGGAACGAATGATTGGGCATTTGGTGTAAAAACAGGTAAGGAAGCACATGATCAGAATAAAGCATGGAGTGAATTATTTAAAGATGCTTACAGAGCAATGCTCCAAAAAGTGAAATATAATTATCCGGAGTGTGAGGTATGGTGTTGTACTTTGGGTACGACTTTTATTTCTGGTAATCCGCAATTCCGTTTTCCGTATCAATATGCCGGACTTCATATCGAAGAATACAACGAAATAATTCGCAGAATAGTAAGGGAAGAAAAATGCAAATTAATTGATTTGTATCATATGAATACGAGGTATGATTCCATTGATGGCACACATCCGAATATAAACGGAATGAAAACCATTGCATCAGCTGTCTGCTATGGAATGGCTGATGCGGCAGGCAGATATTTTTTGCAGTTAAGGAAAAATGGGAACGGAGAGAGAAAGAATGATTTGCCGGACGAAAACAATTCTGCATCAGCAGAGGAATATGTTTTTATAAATCAGGGCATAACAACGGTTCTTTACGATGAGATCATTAGCCTGACGAATGAAGCTACCGGAGAAGAAATACAAATAAGAGCTGTACAGTTTGACTGTGGCCGGAGTAATGATTGTATGTTAAAATTAGTCAACACAGCTATATCAAGAAACCATGCCTCTTTTTTCTATGAAAAAAATAGCTGGTTTATACGGGATAATCATTCGACCAATGGAACTTGGATAAATGGGATTCGTATGGAACCCGGAAAGAAATATCAATTATCAGCAGATGATGTAATCGGGTTTGCTGGTACTTATCAATATATTTTTTATAAAACTATACATTGCAATTAGAAAGAGAGCATGACAGAATGAAAATCAATGATAAATATAATGGAGGGAAGTATCATGACACAGAGTGAAAGAAGAGAATATTTAATTCAATATTTATTAATAGAAGATCTGCATCCGGTTGCAGCACAATATATATTTGGAAGATAGAAAACGGAAAAGAGGTAATAGAATTATGAAGGTATTAATGATTAATGGAAGTCCGAGAAAAAATGGAAATACATCCATTGCACTGGAGGAGATGAAGAAAGTTTTTGAAGCAGAGAAAATCGATGCGGAAATCGTACAGGTTGGCAATAAAGAGGTAAGAGGATGTATTGCCTGTGGACGTTGTGTAGAACTTGGAAAATGTGTTTTTGATGATGTCGTAAATGAACTGGCACCTAAATTTGAAGAAGCAGACGGACTTGTAGTTGCCAGTCCGGTCTATTATGCATCAGCAAATGCAACACTGATCGCAGTGCTTGACAGACTTTTTTACAGTTCACATTTTGATAAAACCATGAAAGTTGGAGCAAGTGTTGTCTGTGCAAGGCGCGGCGGCTGTTCCGCTACTTTCGACGAATTGAATAAATATTTTACAATATGCAATATGCCAATCGCATCAAGCCAGTACTGGAATTCCATCCATGGGCGCGGACCGGGCGAGGCAAGTGAAGATGAAGAGGGAAAGCAGACAATGCGTGTGCTTGCAAGAAATATGGCATTTCTGATGAGAAGTATTGCACTTGGAAAAGAACAGTTTGGACTTCCGGAGGCGGAAGAACATGTATGGACACATTTTATCAGATAAATTGTGTCTGCATATAAACAGTGAAGGAAAATATAAAGGAAGAAGATAAAATATGGAAGAACAGATTTTAAACATGAGCAGTTTTTACAGGAGTATTCTGGAACAGGACAGGGCATCTGTTGTAATCTGCAATCTGAATCATGAGATTATCTATATGAATCCACAGGCAATACGAAGTTATGAAAAAAGAGGCGGAGAAAAACTGATAGGAAGAAGCCTGATGGAATGTCATAATGCAGAGTCAGCGGAAAAAATACAAAAGGTAATTGAATGGTTTGCGGCAGATGAAAGCCATAATATTGTATATACATTTCATAATGAGAAGCAGAATAAAGATGTGTACATGGTGGCACTCAGGGACGCAGGAAACCTGATAGGATATTATGAAAAACACGAATACAGGAATTTAGAAACCATGAAAATGTATGACTTATGGTAGAAATAAGCACCTGATAGAACAAAGATAACTGGACAAAAATGACTCATTATCATATAATATAGACATAACAAGACAAAGGTGGCGTATTAAAATGGATAAAATGAATTGTCAGGAATATCAGAAACTTATTGGAGACAGGATAAAACAATATCGTATTAATGCAGGAGTTTCATAGAAAGATTTAGAGAACGAATCGGGAGTATCTGTTCGTAGCATATCAAGACTGGAACAGGGTGCATCAATTCAGCTTGAAGGTTTAATTAAAATTAAGAAGCAATTATAAATCAGAAAAGAGTAAAACAGCAGTTGAAATAAAATCAGCTGCTGTTTTTTAGAAGAAACTTGACTTTTCGCATATGAAAAGTATAATATGACAGGTCAGCAGTGGCAAAAAGAGAGAATCCTTGTGAATTTTGCTTGCATGATACGGAATAATACTTTATAATATAGGGCGTAAAACCCATTACCTTTAGGTGATGGGTAGTTCACAATACAATTTAGGGTATGTAAAATTAGGAACAAAACAGGAGGGCATATTATGCTGAATGAGAAGAAAATTGCATTGATGACTAAAATGGCAATCTATGAGCAGGGAGAAGGAAAGAAGAGTTTCCCGATGAGCAAGTATTATCGTTCAGATTATCTTAGCCTGAGACTGATTAATGCTACCATAGTTGTTACGGTGGCATATCTGCTGGTTGTGGCAATGGTTGTCCTGGTGAATTTTGAAAGTATTCTGGAGAACTTGGTAACGATGGATTTGCTAAAGACAGGAAAATATCTTCTGGGATCTTATATAGCAGTGACTCTGATAAATGGGCTAATCACTTATTTCGTAAGCAGATGCCGCTTCCGGAAGTACCGCAGGGGTCTCAATGAGTACAATGGTAATTTGAAGAAACTCTATGCCATGAATGGGCGCAGGGAGAAAAACAGTTCAGGAGGACGGAAGAATGACAAATCTACTGATGATCAGAGAATGGTATAGAAAGGTATACAGCAGATATGCCATAGTGATAGATATCGGCATCCGCTTTGTGATATCACTGGTGGCAGTGCTGATGATAAATGCAAATATCGGAGCGATGAGCCTGCTGAACAGTCCGCTGGTGGCAGCGGTTGCGGCAGTGGTATGTGCGGTTGTGCCGAAGAGTCTGATGATACTTTTGCTTGCGGTGCTTGTACTGGCACATATCAGTTCGTTGTCAATAGAACTTGCCGGATTTATACTGGCAGTACTGATCATAATGTTTTTGCTGTATTTCCGATTTTCTGCCGGTGACAGTCTGGTACTGGTACTTGTTCCGGTATTATTTGTGCTGAAAGTACCGTTTATCGTTCCGGTTGTTATGGGATTGGTAGCAACACCATTTTCCATTGTTTCTGTGGCATTTGGAACACTGATGTACTTTATTCTGAAGTATGTGCATATGAATTATGATAGCATCAGACAGTCCACGGACGGACTGGGCATCATGACGGATATGGCGAAGGAAATATTTACAAATCAGACCATGTATCTGATTATGATAGCATTTTCCATTACATTGATTGTAGTGTATATTATACACAGACTGCCGGTAAAATATTGCTGGACGATAGGTGTGGCAGCAGGAAGTGTGACAGATCTGGTAATTCTGCTGATTGGAAATGCAAGTTTTGGCATGGCAGATGTATTTACGGTTCCAGCATTGATCCTTGGAAATATTGCCGCAGTTCTTGTTGGCATCTGTGTGACACTTATGAAACACAATGTCGATTATCATAAGACGGAACAGGTACAGTTTGAGGATGATGACTATTATTATTATGTAAAGGCAGTACCGAAGCTGCAGGTGGAACAGGAAGAGCGAAGAGGAAAGAAAAATAGCGGCAGAAGAGCCGCAAGGTAGACAGAGAGGATAGAAAACCGGAAGGAAGTGAGATAATAATGGGTCAGGCGATATCAGAATTTTTTAGAACATATATCCCGTTGAAAATAGAAGTTACAGATATTGTGGAGATTATTATTATCTCCTTTATGTTGTACGAAGTATTAAAATGGGTTCAGAGTACGAGGGCATGGCAGTTGCTGAAAGGAATTATTGTAATTCTTGTTTTCATCGCACTTGCAGCCATATTTAAACTGAATACGATTCTGTGGATTGTTGATAAGGCAGTGAATGTACTGATGTTTGCAATCGTAATCGTATTCCAGCCGGAATTGCGCAAAGCACTGGAGCAGCTGGGACGAAAGCGGTTTTTTGAGGGTATTTTTCCGGATAATTCGGAGACAAATGAACGATTCAGCGATGACACGGTAAATGCACTGGTGAAGGCTGCCTATGAGATGGGAAAGGTCAAGACAGGTGCATTAATCGTCATTGAGCAGGATACAAATCTTTCAGAATACGAAGCAACCGGAATTGAACTGGATGCACTGGTAAGCAGCCAGCTGATTATTAATATTTTTGAGCATAATACGCCATTGCATGACGGTGCGGTTATTATGCGGGGAAACCGGCTGACGGCAGCGACCTGCTATCTGCCATTGTCAGATAATATGGAACTGAGCAAGGAACTTGGAACCAGACACAGGGCAGCCGTGGGAATCAGTGAAGTAACAGATTCCTTTACCATCGTTGTTTCAGAAGAAACGGGAGCAGTTTCCATTGCGGTGGGCGGCAGATTGTTCCGAAACATTGATGGAGATAAACTCCGTTCCCATCTGATTCGTCTGCAGAATAAGCAGATCGATGTGAAGAAGTTCCGTTTATGGAAGATAAGAAATGATAAGGCCAAAAATATGGAAACCAAAAAAGAAAAAGCTAAAAAGGAAAAGAAAGAGAAGTAGAAGGGGGCGGTATTGCCATGAAAAGTAGACTGACTGACAATTTAATATTAAAGATACTGTCTGTACTGATGGCAATATTGATCTGGATAGTCGTATTAAATATTAATGATCCGAGTAAAACCAGGCTTATTTCAGGCATTAAGGTAGCGGTTGAGAATGAGTCTGTTATCACGGATAATAACCAGGTATATACGATTACGGAAGGACAGCTGATCTCTGTAAAGGTAACAGGTCCGAGAACGATTGTGGATTCATTGAAAGCAGATGATTTTACGGCTACGGCGGATTTTAAGGATCTGTCACAGGCAGACTCTGTGCCGATTGACGTGCAGCTGAATGAATATGCATATCAGCAGAAAGTTACCATTAATGAGAAGTCAAATAATACGATTCGGCTGGACATTGAAGATCTGGTCGAAGAAACCTATGAGATTCAGGTAAAATATGTCGGAATTGCGGCCGATAATTATGTGGTGGCAGATACGCAGCTCGACAGGGAAAATGTGAAGATTACCGCACCGCAGTCGGTTCATGAGAGTATCAAAGAAGTGTGTGCGAATGTAAATATTGTGGGAGTGTCAGAGGATTTTGAAACGACAGTTCCGATTAAAGTATATAATAATAAAGGTGTGGAACTGATTCAGGCAGATAATCATGTTACAACGGATATTGCACAGGTAAATGCAAGCAGTACGGTATATTATACGAAGTCCATACCGGTTTCCTATACGGAAATTACGAGTCCGGAGAATACCGCAGTTGTGTCGGATATCAGACTGAGTAAAAACAATATTTCCATTATGGGAAAGAAGGAATATCTGGACAGAATAGAAGAAATTGTGCTTCCGGTGTCAGATATCATCATTGATGGAACACAGGAAGAAATCACCAGAACCTTTGATATAGAGGCTCTGCTGCCGGAAAATGTGTACCTGAATGATACGGCAAAAACCATTACCCTTACGGTAGTATTGGAAGGAATAGCAGAAAAGACAATCTATGTGGATGTTAAGGATATTGGAATAAAGAACATACCGGATGGCATGGACGCATCCATCAGCTCGACAGGAAGTGTTTCGATCCGGGTGGAGGGTAAGAAAACACTGATTGATGAACTGAAAGACTCGGATATTGTGGCATATGTGAGTCTGAAGAATCTGGAAGAAGGGGTGTCAAGTGTCCCTGTAACACTGCAGCTTGCAGAAGGATTAACGCAGATATCAGATGGATATGTCAGTGTGAAGCTGACGGATAAGAGCGTACAGGAGGATACCACCACCGTACAGAATCCGAGTCAGAGTCAGAGCAGTACTGCACCGACCGGTCAGACCAGTGCAAATACTCAGACAACAACAGGTCAGGCTGGCACAACGAGAATGACGGAAACGTCGAGGGAAGATGAGAGTGAGACAATATCACAGAAACCGGAGGAAACAACGACACAGCCGGCAAGTGACGAGACAGAAGAAACTTAGATACGGAAAGGACAGAAACATGGTTAGCGCAACAGTAAAAGTAATAGATGAAACCGGATTACACATGAAACCGGCAGGAATCTTATGCAGGAAGGCAGTAAAGTTCCACAGTACCGTAAAGATAAAGAATGAAACCGGAATTTATAATGCAAAAAGTGTATTGAGTGTACTGGGAGCATGTGTCAGATATGGAGATGAAATAGAACTAATCTGTGAAGGACCGGATGAGGAAGAGGCATTAAACACACTGGTACATGATATCAGTCATAAATTATATAAAGAAGAATTGCTTTAACAGAGGGAGGCAGAAACATGGGCAAGTATTTTGGAACAGATGGTTTCAGAGGTGAGGCAAATGTAACATTGAATGTAGAACATGCATATAAGGTAGGCCGCTATCTTGGATGGTATTTTGGCAGGGAACATAAGGCGAGAGTGGTCATCGGAAAAGATACCAGAAGAAGCAGCTATATGTTTGAATATGCATTGGTTGCAGGTCTTACGGCATCAGGAGCAGATGCATATCTGCTGCATGTTACAACGACTCCGAGTGTGTCTTATGTTGTCAGAACAGAGGAGTTCGATTGCGGAATCATGATATCAGCCAGTCATAATCCATTCTATGACAATGGGATCAAGCTGATTAACAGGGCAGGCATGAAGATGGAAGCAGAAGTCGAGAATAAGATAGAGGAGTATATCGATGGCATTACACCTGAAATTCCTTTTGCGGTAAGGGAAAATATCGGAAGAACCGTGGATTTTGCTGCAGGAAGGAACCGTTATATCGGTTATCTGATTTCCATTGCAACAAGATCTTTTAAGGATAAGACGGTGGCACTGGACTGTTCCAACGGAAGTGCTTCTGCGATTGCAAAGAATGTGTTTGATGCACTGGGAGCAAAGACATTGGTCATCAACAATGAACCGGATGGAACGAATATCAATACGGATTGTGGTTCTACCCATATTGAAGTGCTGGCAGATTTTGTAAAGAATCATGAAGTGGATGCAGGCTTCGCCTATGACGGGGATGCGGATCGCTGTATTGCCGTGGATGAAAAGGGAAATATTATCGACGGTGATGGAATCATGTATGTCTGTGGAACTTATATGAAGGAGCATGGGCAGTTGGCAAACGATACAGTGGTGACAACTGTTATGTCTAATATTGGTCTGTACCGTGCTTTGGAAGAAAAAGGAATCAAGACGGAACAGACAGCAGTTGGTGATAAGTATGTGTGCGAAAATATGATGAAGAATGGTCATTGTCTGGGAGGTGAACAGTCAGGACATATCATATTCAGCAAGCATGCAACGACAGGGGATGGAATCCTTACTTCTTTGAAAATGATGGAAGCAATGATTGAGAAAAAACAGTCTTTCAGTGAACTGACCAGAGAACTGAGAATTTTCCCGCAGATCCTGATTAATGTCAAAGTGCAGGATAAAAAGCAGGCGATGGAGGATGCTGAGGTGCTTGCGGCAGCCGATAAAGTGTCAGAAGAACTGGAAGGAAACGGAAGGATTCTGCTAAGACCAAGCGGAACAGAGAATCTGGTGCGTGTCATGGTGGAAGCGGAAACAGATGAAATCTGCAGGGAAATGGCAGAACGTGTCGTTTTGAAGTTACAGAAGTATGCAATATCATAGGGAGATAATTTATGGGAAATGTGGATGTGGTAATACCGGTATACAAGCCGGACAAGAAATTACAGATGGTCATAAGCAGACTGATGGGACAGACCATTGTCCCATCCAATATATTTCTGATTCATACCCGCAGCAGTGAAGATGACTGGCATATGGAACAGCTTCTGCAGGAGGTACAGACGGAGTATTCTGTTGTCCAGGTGGTTTCCATTGCACAGGAAGAATTTGACCACGGCGGTACGAGAGATATGGCCATGCATCTGTGTAAATCACAATATGTTCTGATGATGACACAGGATGCCATGCCGAAGAATGGAAAATTGATAGAGACCCTGAGAAATGCCCAGGGTGAAAAGATATCCGTGGTATTTGCAAGACAGGAGCCGGCAAAGGACTGCCGTATCATAGAACGGTATACAAGAACTTTTAATTATCCTGCGGAATCCCATTCTGCGATGGAAAAAGCGGCACAGACAAATAATGGAATCAAGTCGATTTTCTGTTCGGATGTCTGTGCCATGTACGATCGTATAGCATACGAAGAAGTCGGAGGATTTCCGGGAAAAGTTATTTTTAATGAAGATGAGATATTTGCTGCGAAATCACTGAAAGCAGGATATGATATCCGTTATGAGGCACAGGCGGTTGTGATTCATTCCCACAATTACAGCGGAGTGCAGTATTTTAAACGTTATTTCGATCTGGGAGTGTCACAGGCTGACTTTTCTTATATTTTTAATGAATACCATGCAGAAGATGAAGGCATCCGGCTGGTAAAGCAGACTTTCCGCTATCTGATGAAGAGGAAGAGCTATTTTGATATTCCGGTGCTGTTTTATCACAGTGGAATGAAATTGATCGGAATGAAGCTTGGAAAAATGTATCGGAAACTTCCGGATAAAATAATTATGAAATGTACATCCAATAAAGCATATTGGAAGAGATAGGAGATGGAAGAAACATGTTGAATTATAAAAAGTATAAAAGAGTCCCGGTAGTGGATTTGGCGGACAGGGAATGGCCGGATAAGGAAATTGAAAAAGCCCCGATCTGGTGCAGCGTTGACCTGCGTGACGGCAATCAGGCACTGATTGAGCCAATGGTGGTGGAAGAGAAGATAGAGTTCTTTAATATGTTAGTAAAACTCGGTTTCAAAGAGATTGAAGTGGGATTTCCGGCAGCTTCCCAGATCGAGTATGATTTCTTAAGACAGCTTGTGGACCGGGATCTGATTCCGGACGATGTAACCGTACAGGTACTGGTACAGTGCAGGGAGCATCTGATCGAGAGAACCTTCCAGGCATTAGAGGGCATAAAACGTGCCATTGTACATATCTATAACTCCACATCCACTCTCCAGAGAGAGGCGGTTTTCCACAAGAGCAGAGAAGAAATTAAGCAGATTGCCATCGATGGAACAAAGATGGTCAAGAGTTATGTGGAAAACTTCCCGGGCGAAATTATTCTCGAGTATTCCCCGGAAAGCTTTACCGGTACGGAACTTGATTATGCACTGGAAGTATGTACGGCAGTACAGAAGGAGTGGGGTGCATCGAAAGAGAAGAAGATCATCTTCAACCTTCCGGCTACCGTGGAAATGAATACACCGAATGTATATGCGGATCAGATTGAATGGATGCATAAACATTTTGAAAACAGGGAATCAATTATACTAAGCGTACATCCGCACAATGACAGGGGTACTGGTGTGGCAGCAGCAGAACTTGCGATGCTTGCAGGTGCGGACAGGGTGGAAGGAACTTTGTTTGGCAATGGTGAGAGAACCGGTAATGTGGATGTGTTAAACATTGCGTACAATATGTTTTCACAGGGAATTGATCCGGAACTGGAGTTAGAACATATCAATGATATTATTGAAGTATACGAAAGATGTACCAGGATGCCGGTCGGCATGAGACATCCGTATGCAGGAAAACTGGTATTTACCGCATTTTCAGGTTCTCATCAGGATGCCATCAACAAGGGAATTCAGGCGATGAAGGAAAGAAATGACGGATTCTGGGAAGTTCCTTATCTGCCGGTTGACCCGTCTGATCTTGGAAGGGAATACGAGCCGCTCGTAAGAATCAACAGCCAGTCCGGAAGAGGCGGTGTGGCATTTGTCATGGATACCTACTTCGGTTACAAGCTTCCGAAGGGAATGCAGAAAGAATTTGCAGATGTGATTCAGGTCATTGCTGAGCAGCATGGAGAAGTAGCACCGGATACCATTATGGAGAAATTCCGTGAGGAATACCTGACCTGTAAGACGGACAGGGAATACCCATATACCTTTGATTCCTGTAAGATAGAAGATGTGGAAGAAACCGATAAGGGTGATACACAGGCATCCATGAACTTCAAGTATAAAGGCGAAGAAAAGCATGTAAAGGTAGTCGGAAATGGTCCGATCGATGCGGTAAAGAATGCACTTCATCAGGCAACCAGTGTGAATTTCAAGATTAACGATTATTCAGAACACGCACTTGGAGAAGGTTCTAATGCAAAGGCAGCAGCATATATCTGTGTAACCGATCTGGATACAAAGAAAACAACCTATGGTGTAGGTGTAAGCACGAATATTACCAGAGCTTCCATCAGGGCATTATTCAGTGCTTTAAACAGACTGGCAAAATAAGAAAGGATAAGCAGGATGAAAAAAATATTAGTCACAGGCGCAAACGGACAGTTGGGCAGGGCGATCCGCCATGAATATGCCGGCGAGAATGTGGAATTTATCAATACGGATGTCGTTATGACAGAGGGGATTCATTCGACTCTGGATATTACGGATATTGATGAGGTAATGTCACTGGTAAAACAGACAAAACCGGATGTTATCATTAACTGTGCGGCACATACCAATGTAGATAAATGTGAGCAGGAGTGGGATCTTGCGTATAAAATCAATGCCATCGGACCGAGAAATTTAAGTATTGCGTCAACCGAAACCGGTGCAAAGATGGTACATGTATCAACGGATTATGTATTTGAAGGCAATGGAACAAGACCATATACCGAATTTGATGAAATTCATCCGATCAGTGCATATGGAAAGACAAAGGCAGAGGGCGAAAAGTTCGTCCGTGAATTTGCACAGAGATATTTTATCCTTAGAACGGCATGGCTGTACGGGGATGGAAAGAACTTTGTAAAAACAATGCTGCGTCTTTCGGAAACACACGATGAGGTCAATGTAGTCTGTGATCAGTTAGGTTCACCGACAAGTGCCGCAGAACTGGCAAGAATGATACATTTCCTTGAGCCGACACAGAATTACGGGTTATTCCATGCAACCTGTGAAGGTGATACGAACTGGGCGGATTTTACGGAAGAAATCTTCCGCCTGGCAGGAAAGAAAACAAAGGTAAATCATGTGACATCAAAGCAGTATAAGGAAATGAATCCGGCTTCTGCGGACAGACCGGCATACTCCATTCTTGAAAATTATATGATAAAGCTTACCAGTGATTTCAGAATGGCGGACTGGAAAGATGCGATTGCAGAGTACATGAAGCAGATGTAAGGAGGACATATGTGTAAAAAGATATTAGTAACAGGAGCCGGTGGTTATATCGGACAGCATGTTGTGAAAGCACTGCTGGATAAGGGAGCAGCTGTCATTGCAACAGATATCCGTCTGGATGATGTGGATGACAGGGCAACAAAAATACAGAAAAATATTTTTGAAGAGAATGAGAATATTTTTACAGAGATGGGTTCGCCGGATGTCTGCCTGCATATGGCATGGAGGGACGGATTTATCCATAATTCCGAGAAACATATCGAAGATCTGGACAGCCATTACAAATTCATCAGCAACATGATGAAGGGCGGATTAAAGCAGATTGCGGTAATGGGTTCAATGCACGAGGTCGGATATTACGAAGGTGCGATCGATGAGAATACACCTACAAATCCATTGTCTTTATATGGAATTGCGAAAAATACATTAAGACAGCTCACATTCCTTCTGGGAAAAAATGAAAACGTAATTGTCCAGTGGATTCGTGGCTTTTATATCTTTGGAGATGATTTAAAGAACAACTCTATTTTTAAGAAAATCGTAGAGGCAGAACAGGAAGGAAAAACAGAATTTCCATTTACATCGGGAAAAAATAAGTACGATTTTCTGAGTATTTACGACATGGCAGATCAGATTGCAGAAATTGTTCTGCAGGATAAAATAAACGGAATTATTAACAGTTGTACCGGACAGCCAATGACACTGGCTGAAAAAGTGGAAAGCTTTATCAAAGAGAATAATTTTAAGATAAAGCTGAAATACGGAGCATATCCGGACAGACCATATGACTCACCTGGAATCTGGGGTGACGCAACTAAGATTAATGAAATTATGAAAGCAGCGAAATAAGCTGCTTTCATATAAGGAGTATTGTGATGAAAAGTAAGAAAGCATTAGTCATTGTAGTCATTGTGGCTATTTTGTTTGACTGGCTCATTTTAAATAAAGTCCCGGTAGTCATTCCGGACAATGTTACGGTAAGTGTTGACATGGAATCAACAAAGGCCGGCAATTACCAGTTTTTCTATTCTGACGGAATATTCGACATCAATAACTGTAAAACGGTCGAGTATAAAGAGGCAGGAAAGCGGGAAAACCTTAAATTTGAAGTGCCTTCAAAGTTCAATTCCTGGAGAATTGATTTTGGGGAAGAAACAGCGGAAGTAAAGATTTATTCCATTCATGTGAGCTATCATGGAAACACATGGGAATTAAAGGATCAGCTCTTATTAAAGGACAATCAGTTTAAGGGAGTGGATTCTATTTCCGAGGAATCCGGCACTATCCTGATTCAGACCAATAGTGACGATCCGCAGTGTATCTTTGCATTTTCACAGGATTATATCAGGAAAAATCTGGAAAACCTGGCACAGAAATGGTGCGATATCCTGAATATCATTATCTGTGTTGCATTCGACATTATCCTGCTTGCCGCAGGACTGATTGGAAGAAAGATCGTAAGTCTGTTGCAGGAACTCTGGAGCAGCCGAAAACTGGTCATGAATCTTGCACAGAATGACTTTAAGACAAAATATGTAGGTTCATACCTTGGAATTATCTGGGCATTTATCCAGCCCCTGGTTACGATTCTGGTCTACTGGTTTGTGTTTCAGGTCGGATTAAGAAGTGGTGACGTAGGAAACTTTCCTTTCATTCTCTGGCTGATGGCCGGACTTGTACCATGGTTCTTCTTCTCCGATGCACTGAGTGCCGGAACAACATCCCTTCTGGAATATCAGTATCTGGTAAAGAAAATTGTATTCAAAATCAGTGTGCTGCCCGCTGTTAAAATTATCTCGGCAATGTATGTGCATATTGCGTTTATGGCACTTACGGTCATCATTTATGCGTTCTATGGATATACACCGGACTGGCATACCCTGCAGATTATCTACTATACATTCTGTACCGCGGTGCTTTCACTGGCACTGGTATACTTTACCTGTTCCATTGTTATATTTTTCCGCGATACCACACAGATTGTCGGAATCTTCCTTCAGATAGGAATGTGGATGACACCGATTATGTGGCAGATCGCTATTTTGCCAACCCAGTTTTTATGGATCTTCAAGGCAATGCCGATGTATTATGTCGTGGCAGGTTACAGGGATTCCCTGATCGATAAGGTATGGTTCTGGGAAAGACCATATGAAACAGCATGGTTCTGGGGCTTTACCCTGGTATTATTTGCATTGGGAACAGTCGTATTTAAAAAATTAAAAGTACATTTTGCCGATGTGCTGTAGAGAGGTAACAAATGGAATCAATCGCAATAAATGTTGATAATGTATCAAAAATATATCGTTTATACAATAAACCATCGGACAGATTAAAAGAGGCACTTGGTTTTTCAAAGAAAAAACTCTATCAGGAGCATTATGCACTGAACAATGTAAGCTTTGAAGTAAGAAAGGGTGAGACCGTCGGAATCATTGGTACAAATGGTTCCGGTAAGTCAACCATCCTGAAAATCATTACCGGAGTACTGAACCCGACACAGGGCAATGTCAGTATTCAGGGAAGAATATCCGCACTGCTGGAGCTGGGTGCCGGATTCAACATGGAATACACTGGAATTGAAAACATCTATCTGAATGGTACGATGATGGGATTTTCAGAAGAAGAAATCAACGCAAAGATGGATGATATCCTGAGTTTTGCAGATATTGGGGACTTTGTACATCAGCCGGTAAAAACATATTCAAGTGGTATGTTTGTCCGGCTGGCATTTGCGGTGGCAATTAATATCGACCCGGAAATCCTGATTGTCGATGAGGCATTGTCGGTAGGAGATGTATTCTTCCAGGTAAAATGCTATCACAAGTTTGAAGAATTCAAGAAGATGGGAAAGACCATCCTGTTTGTAAGCCATGACCTTGGAAGTATCAGTAAGTATTGTGACAGAGTTATTCTGCTGAACAAAGGCGTGAAAGAGGCAGAAGGAAAGCCGAAGGAGATCGTGGATCTGTATAAACAGCTCATGGCACAGAATGATGCACCTACCGATGTGCCAAAGACCGTGGTGGAGAATAACCAGCAGGGAATGTGGAAACAGTATCTGAACAACAACCCGAAGTTTCAGGATTATGGGGAGAAGCATGGCGAGATTGTTGACTATGCCATCATAGATGAAACAGGAAAGATTACATCGAATATCCAGAAGAATACAGAATTTACGATTAAGATGAAGGTGCGTTTCCATAAGGAGCTGCAGGAGCCGATCTTCGCGTTTACCATTAAGGATTTACAGGGAACGGAAGTTACGGGAACAAATACCATGTATGAGGATATTCCGGTTGGCCCGGTAAAGGCAGGGGAAGAAAGAGTCATAGAATTTAAGCAGAATATGAATCTGCAGGGAAGGGATTATATGCTTTCCTTAGGCTGTGTCGGATTCTTCAGCAATAAATTTGTGGTATACCACAGACTGTACGATGTGTGTGACATACATGTAATTTCGGATAAAAATACCGTTGGATTCTATGATATGAATTCAACCGTAACGATCACAAAGTAAGGAGGCAGAAGATGATTCTTCAAAAGAATACAGCCAATCGATTGGGTATCTTTGTATTTTATGATAAAGATGGTATTGCAGATGAATATAATTTCTATTTTATAGAGGAATTAAAAAAACAGGTCAGCAGACTTCTGGTTATCTGCAATGGCGACGTGGAGGAAGAGGCAGGAAAACGTTTTTCCAGGATTGCGGATGAAGTAATGATGCGTGGAAATGAAGGCTTTGATATTACCGCATATCATCTGGGCTTAAAAAAATATGGCTACAACAGGGACGGAAAATTTGACGAGGTCATTATCTGTAATTCCACCATGTTCGGTCCGGTATATCCGTTCCGGGAAATGTTCGAGAAAATGGCAGTGAGGGATCTGGATTTCTGGGGAATTACCAATTTCCATGAAGTTCCGTTTGATCCGTTCGGAACTGTAAAATATGGCATGCTGCCAAAACATGTACAGTCGTTCTTTATGGTATTCCGCAAGTCGCTGACCATGTCGCCGGAATTCCAGAAATACTGGGAAGATATGCCGCAGATCACTTCCTACGAGCAGGCAATAGGATATCACGAAGCCATCTTTACCAAAGAATTTGCGGATAAGGGATTTCAGTGGGCAGTCTATGCCGATTCAGAGGAACTCGAAGGCTATACCTACGATCCGCTGCGAGACTTCCCAAGACTGATGATCGAAGAAAAGCACTGTCCGGTGATCAAGAGAAGATCCTTCTTCCATGAATATGGGGAAGCATTGTCAAGAAGTGGCGGCGAAGGTACAAGAGAAGCCATGGAATATATCGAAAAACATACGGATTATGATACTTCCATGATATGGAAAAATATATTAAGGCTGCAAAATATGGCGGATGTTAAGAAAAGAATGCATCTGAATTATGTGCTTCCGACCGGAATACGCCTGAACAAAGAGGAAAAAAAATTAAAGACAGCACTGGTTATCCACATTTATTATGAAGAACTGGCTGCAATGTGTGCAGAATATGCCGCAAATGTACCGGAAAATGTGGATATCTATGTCACTGTACCGGATGAGAACAAACTCGAAAATGCAAAGAATGCATTTGCAGGGGTGAAAAATCATACGATTGACTACCGGATCGTGGGAAATATCGGAAGAGATGTAGCACCATTCCTGGTAGGATGCAAGGATTTGATTGATAAATATGATTTGATTGCAAAAGTACATGACAAGAAGGTATATCAGGTTGTTCCGATGTCAATCGGGGATTCCTGGGGACATATGTGCTTTGAAAATATGTTAAAAAATACGACATATATAGATAATGTAATCGCAACATTTGAAGAAAATCCATTTCTGGGCCTGCTGACTCCTCCAGTTCCGGTGCATGGTCCGTATTATCCGACTACCGGAAAAGGCGAATGGGGCGATAATTTCAAGGTTGCAAAGGAACTGGCAGGGAAACTGGGACTGAAGGTGGACATGAATCCGGAGAAAGAACCGGTAGCACCGTTGGGCTCAATGTTCTGGGTTCGTACAAAAGCATTGAAAGGTTTATTTGATTACGGCTGGGAATACACCGACTTTCCGCCGGAACCGATTGAAACAGATGCAACGGTGCTTCATGCCATTGAAAGAATCTATCCGTTCTGTGTACAGAATGAGGGATATTATGCAGGCTGGCTCATGGCGGACAGCTATGCCGGAATCCAGCTGACAAACTGGAGATTCATGAATGACGAGATGAGCAGGGCGGCAATGAAACATATGGGTGTTTCACGTTTCAGGGAATTGATTGATAAGATTAAATCAATATAGGAGATAAAGATGAAAGTAGAAAACAATCTGAAAAACAGGTGCGGTATTTTTTTGTTTTATGACCGGGATGGAATTGTAGACGATTATATTCTTTATATGTTAAAAGATCTCAGACAGAACTTATCCTATCTTCTGGTTGTATGCAATGGAGAGCCGGGTGAAGAGGGATTAAAAAGGCTGCAGTCTGAGTCAGATGAAGTTCTGATAAGAGCAAATCATGGTTTTGATGTAGGCGGTTACAGGGAAGGTCTCTTTTATCTTGGATTTAAAGAATTGCAGAAGTATGATGAGATCGTACTGTTTAATTATACCTTTTTCGGAGGAATTTATCCATTTTCCGAAATGTTTGAGAAGATGAGTACAAAAGACCTGGATTTCTGGGGTATCACAAAGCATCATAAGGTAGAAGTAGATCCTTATGGAAAGAACCGCTACGGTTATATGCCGGAACATATCCAGTCTCATTTTCTGGTACTGCGTAATTCTTTGGTGTCCAGTGATGATTATAAAGAATTTATCATATCCATGAAGAATCCGGGATCTTATGTGGATTCTATCTGTGATTATGAAACGATTCTGACCAAACATTTTGAAGATCTCGGATATAAATGGGAAGTTTATGCGGACACCGCACGTTACGAGCGTTATGCATACTGTCCGGTTATGTTCTATATCAAAGATATGCTGGAAAAGGACAGATGCCCGATTATCAAGAGACGTTCGTTCTTTACGGATTATAAGGATTTCCTGATCAATACCTGCGGACAGCCTTCGGTTGAGGCATATGACTATATCCGCAATCATACGGATTATGATGTGAATATGATCTGGGATAATATTCTCCGTGTGGAAAATATTTCAGAAGTGCATAAGGTCATGCAGTTTAATTACTGTATGCCGGAGCAGGTGTCTTACGATGGGGAAACTCTGGAAAATATGCAGGCTGCCATCTGGGTAAAGCAGACAGAGAGCCTGGTATTTTATCAGGAATTTCTTGAAAACAGAAATTGTGACATCGTATTATATGGTTCTGCGGAAAATACGAAGAAGGTGGCTTACGCAGCAGGAGCTGCCCATCTTAACATCGCACCGGAAGAACCGGGAACTTATCAGGAATTCCTGGCAGCAGTGCAGAAGAACCATAAGCCGGGAATACAGTATTATGCATTGCTTGTGATGGATACGGTGGAAAAAATCAGACCATATAGCAATGAGATTTCCAATGTATTCAAGGACTGGAAATGTATCTTTGCATCCGATGAATATATGATCAACCAGAAGCATACCTTCCTGGAAAATCCCCGGATGGGACTTGGCATACCGCCGGTTCCTGATTTCGGAGAGTTTTTCGCAAAATATGCGGACGGATGGGCAGGAAATTATGAGAAGGTCAGTGAATATTTAGAGCGTATCGCGGTCAGGGTAAATAAGAAGAAAGAGATTGCACCGCTGATTCCAACCGAAGGAGCAGTAATGATAAAGGCTGACTGCCTGTGCAGTGACAGCATGACAGAGGCATTGAAAGAACCGGTGGAAGATGATGTATTTTACATCGCATTGCCGTTTATTGTGCAGGGAATGAGATATTACACCGGAACACTGTACAGTAATGAATATGCAGCAGTTGATATCACAAATTCTGATTATATGATGAGGGAATTAAACAAAGCCGTATTTGACAAGTATGGTGCAAATTATCACAGTGTTGTGGCTGACCGGGTAAAGAATAATATATTAGAGCAGCCGCCACAGCCGCCTGTTATTGATAATAACTGGAAAGCAAGAACAAAAAGAAGATTAAAAAAAGTTCTTCCGGAGAAAATATATTTAAAGGGAAAGAAATATTATTTTCATTTGCGGGGAAGAGAGTTTAAGGGATAATTGATATTAATGGAAGGAAAGTGCTGATGATAGAAAAAATAGGAAAAGTCACGATGAATTATGACTATTATAAAGGAAAAGATTTATACAGTGACGGTGATATAGAAAATGTGATCTTAGACATGGTTCAGGAAAGTGACAGTTACCGTTATACAGATAAAAGGTTTGATAACTGGCCGATTTTATATCATTTAAGCAGACAGAGAGAAAACATCGCAGAGCCGATGGAGATACAGGATACGGATGAAGTGCTTGAAGTAGGTGCCGGAATGGGTGCGATTACGGGAGCATTGGCAGCAAAGGCAAAAAAAGTGGATTGCATCGAACTGTCAAAAAGACGTTCCCTTGTCAATGCACACAGACATAAGGATTGTGACAATATTGAAATCTTTGTCGGTAACTTTCAGGATATTCCGATTACCAAGAAATATGATGTCATCACATTAATCGGTGTACTGGAATATGCAGGATATTATATCGAGGATAAGAACCCGTTCGAGGCATTTTTAAATAAAATCGGGGAATGCCTGAAAGAAAACGGAAAACTCTATATCGCCATCGAAAACCGGCTTGGCATGAAGTATTTTGCCGGATACAACGAAGATCATCTTGCAAAGCCATTTGTGGGAATCGAGGGATATGAAAATGAAAACAGAATCCGGACATTTTCCTATTCCGAGATCCGGACACTGTTAAACAAATGTGGATATCAGAAGCTTGCGTTCGCATTTCCATTTCCGGATTATAAATTACCGCAGGCAATTTACGATGAAAATGCACTGATGAAGTATGAGGTGGATTTTTCATCCAGAAATAATTATGATTCCGATGTGCTGCTATGTTTTGACCAGTTAAAGGCATTCAAGAGCCTAAAGGGGACAGAAGAATTAAAATACTTTGCAAATTCATTTTTAATTGAGGCGGTAAGGAGTTAATCTATGAAATTAAATTACTTAAAATATAGTGATGAAAGAAATCGCAGATTCAGTATCAGAACGGAAGTTGTAAACGAAGAAGGGAAAAAGACCGTTTATAAAGAAGCCATTTTTCCGGAAGGGAAAGAGCATATCGAAAAAATGCAGCTGTTTTATGACCGCCTGAAGGAATATTATTCTGAGGTGGAGATGTGCCCTGTCCGGAAACAAGGCGATGGTGTGGAATTCGCCTTTATCGAGGGAGAAAATCTGTCCGACCGCTATGGAAGGATTGCACGAAGCGGGGATACGGCAGCTTATGAAGATCTTTTAACATACCATAGGCAGCTGATTTGCGGTGATGCAAAGAACTCCTGTGTGTTTGAGGCAGGTGCGGAATTTGAAAAGTGGTTTGGAGATGCGGACGGCTATACCGGAAAAAAAGGGTTAGTCTATGCGAACTTTGATGCAATCGCAAGCAATATCATACTCAAAGACGATACACCGTATTTTATCGATTATGAATGGGTTATGGAATTTAAGATTCCAAAAGATCTGGCTGTTTATCACTGCATCCGGGACGGATATATGCACAATCCGGAACTGGAGCAGTTTTATCCATTCCATAAGGTAATGGAATTTCTGGGAATTGAAAGCAGTGAGGAAGTCTTAGATCAGAGCTACTGCCACTTCTATGATTATGTTATATCGGATGAACAGGGAAGAAGTTATGCAAAGGATAAGTATTGCTGCCTGAAGAATATCCGTAAGATCGATGAAGTGATGAAAGAATGGGAAAAATGTGCGGATAACTGGAAAGCTGCCGTTGCTGCTAATCAGGATCTCGAAGAGAAATTAAAGAATGCGAAAGCAGAGTGGCAGAAATGTGCCGATGAATGGGCGAAGTCTGTACAGGCAAACAAAGAATGTGAGCAGAACTGGAGAGCCGCATTACAGGCAAATGAAAATCTTGAGAAAGAATTAGAGAGTGCAAAGGCAGAATGGCTGAACTGCGCAAATGAATGGAAGAAGTCTGTGGAGACCGTACAGAATCTGGAGCGGGATCTGAAAGATTTAAGTGCAAGACATGATCAGCTTGAAATCCAGTATCAGACAATTATCAATACAAAGACATGGCGTGCACATGAGAAAATTAAGAACACATTGCACAGGTAAAACCGGAGGATATTTTTATGGGAAAGAGTCAGAGAGAAAGAATCTTATATTTTGATTTGATCAAATTAATCGCAATGCTTTGCGTGTTTGTGTGTCATTTTACACGATCACTGGAAGCTGCCGGTGTCGGATTTGATTTTAAAATACTGCCGGATACCGTTTTCTCCGTGTATCTTGGAAGCTTTGGAGTGACCCTCTTTTTTATTGTCAGTGGTGCGGCACTGATGTATGTCTATGAAGAAAAAATCGACATAAAGACTTATATTATCAAGCGTTTAAAGGGAATTTACCCATTATTCTGGCTGACTTATCTGTTTGCATTTTTCATTACCTTCTATGAAAATGCCGGCATGAACCAGGGGATTCCAAAGGCAAGAATTATATACAGTATTCTTGGCTGTGACGGAAATATGCTCTGGTTTGGTCCGAACTTTTATATGGTCGGTGAATGGTTCTTAAGTGTTATTGTTTTATTATATCTTGTATTCCCAGTATTAAGAAGTGGCATCAAAAAGTCACCGTATCTGACGTTTGGGGCAGTTATCGTACTGTTTTTCGTGCTGTTAAAGATATGGAACAGTCCGATGCCTCTGGAGTGCTTCTTTTTATCAAGACTTCCGGAATTTGTATTCGGTATGTTCTTTATCAAAGTAATCCGGACACCGAAGTGGTGGCTCGGACTTGCGGGCGCATTTGTCCTGATACTTGCAGCCATATGCAGTGACAGTCTTGTAAATACGAACGCAGTCTTAAAGACAGAAGTAGTGGGAATCGCAGCATTCTGTTTCCTTTCCTGGTGCCTGAACCCGGTAAAAGGTCCTGTCATTGAGAAAATAAGCAGCTTTGTGAACCGTTATACATATGGTATTTTCCTGACACATCATTTTGTACAGGCACAGATTCTGCAGAAATTCACAGGAAAGGTATTGCAAAGTTCGGATGTGATACTTGCATTTCTTCTCTGTATGATTGTCACACTTGCGGCAACTGTTTTTCTGTTCCGCTTAAATAAAAAAATATTGGAAAGAGGGCGGAATAATGGGTAAAAACGCAGTGGTCCAGAAGGTTTTCCACGGACTGAAAAAGGTATATCTGAAACTTCCCGTGGATAAGGAAGCCAAAATAAAAGCCAAAAATGCATTTTATAAAGTATTCGGCCCGCTGTTTAAGAATACTCCTTCCTATCAGCAGTGGGCTTATATCCATGCAAAAAGCATGAAAAAGGGCAAGGTAAAGATAAGCGATGCACAGCTTAAGAAATTCACCTTTTCCGGAAAAATAGCGATTCAGCTGCATTTATTCTATGTGGATCTGATGGACGAATTTGTAAAATACTTTAATCATATGCCATATCCGTTTGATCTGTATATTTCCGTGATGGATCAGTCGTTTGAGGATGAAGTGCGCAGAAAGGCGGAAAAAATCCGGAATGTTTCAAAGATTACGATTAAGCAGGTGGAGAACAGGGGAAGGGACGTGTCACCGTTTATATCCGTATTCGGACAGGAGATGCTGCAATATGACTACTGCTGTCATGTACACAGCAAAAAATCATTGTTTACCGGAAATGAGCAGATGGACTGGAGAAAACATTTGTTAAACCATCTGTTTGGAAGTGAAACCTTAATCAAAAGTATCTTTTACTGGTTTGAAGAAGGGGACAAGATAGGCATGATTTATCCGGAGACTTATCCGGGAATGCCGTACTGGGGACATACCTGGCTTCAGAATACGGCGGCAAGAAATACACTGCTGCAGCGCATCGGGGTTGGCTATATCCCGGATCGCAAGTACATCGAATATCCGATGGGAACGATGTTCTGGGCAAGAACAGAAGCTCTGCACCAGTTCTTTGATGCAGGAATAAAAGTTTCTGAGTTTCCGGAAGAGAAGGGACAGACGGATGGAACAATCGCACACGCGTTCGAGAGATGTTTGGTTCCAGTCTGCCGCTATAATGGATTCAACACCCTGATTTTTGATGAAACGACCGGGGAATTTACCTATAATCACGGCAAAAAGAATTTTAATCAGTACGATGCAAAGAGCTTTGAAGATATGAAGCTTCAGGCGGAGCAATACGATATTATCTCGTTTGATGTTTTTGATACCCTGGTGGAGCGCAGCATTGCAAGGCCGGATGATTTGTTTGACTTTATGGAAATGGAGCTGGAAGAGAAATATTCCGGGATTCCATTTAAGCAGTTACGCAAAGAAGCCGAGATGAACTGCCGGGTAAAACGTCCGTCCGAAGATCCGGATCTGGATGACATTTACCGGGAACTGGAACAGATGTCAAAATATTCTGCGGATGACTGCAAAGTGATGATGGAAACGGAATTAAACACGGAGATGAAATTCTTATCCCCGCGTAAAGAGGTTGTGGAGCTTTACCGCTATCTGAAAGAGAAGAAGCATAAGAAATGTATTATCGTTACGGATATGTATATGCGCAGACAGGATATCGAAAAAATCCTGCAGATGTGCGGCATTACCTGTGAGGAAATCTGGCTTTCCTCCGAGACAAACCTGCGTAAGGACAATGGCGGTGTGTGGAAGGCTCTGAAAGAGAAATATGGTGAATCCCTGATGCATATTGGGGATAACGAGGTGTCGGATATCCAGATCTGTGGAGATTACCGGCTGCACAATTACCATATCATGTCGGGAAAAGATTTGTTTGAATGTTCCGGCATTGGCGAATTTTACAGTTTTAATTCCATCCGCGGGCCGCTGGATTCCATCGCTTCCGGTCTGGTGGTAAAGAAACTTTTTACCAATCCGTTCCGGATGAATCCGACCGGGTTTGAATTAAAGATTACCGATGAGAAAGAATTTGGCTACAGCATTTTTGGACCGGTCATTACCGGATATATGAATCATTTGTGCCGGGAAGCGGTAAAAGCAGGGACAGAGCAGATTCTGTTCTTTGCAAGGGAAGGATATGTACTACAGAATATTTATAAAGTCATGCAGGAGAAAGTTTTGGCATTGCAGAAAATCCGAGGCGATTATCTTCTGACTTCGAGAAGATCCTTATCCGTGGCTTCCATAGAAACACAGGAAGATATTACCGGGTTACTGGATATCTATTACCGCGGCAGTTTTGGAAATCTCCTGCACAGCCGGTTTGGAATAACCGATCCGCAGGCGGAAGAGCTGGAAGTGGAACTTCCGGAGCAGAAGAGCATCATTCAGAAGAAGATCGGGAAATATTATCCGGAAATTTTTGCTGAGGCAGAAAAGGAAAGGGAAGCATATCTCAGATATTATAATGGAATTGCCGGACATAATACCGGAAAGCTTATGGTATCCGATATCGGATACAGTGGAAGCATCCAGTATTATTTATCGAAGCTTACCAAAGATACTTATCCGGGGATCTATTTTGCAACGGATGCAAAGAAGAGACCATTAAAGATTGCCGGAAATACCATCGAAGGATATTATATTGATGCAGATACCAGACAGGAATACTCGGATTCCTGGATTCACAGATATCATCTTCTGCTGGAAAGTGTGCTGATCGCACCGGCAGGACAGTTTGTCCATATGGATGAAAACCAGAAACCGGTTTACACCGAAGAGGTAAACCAGCAATATACCCCGCAGATACAGAAAATCCAGGAAGGAATCAGACAGTATGTGGAGGACTTTTACGGATTATGCGGCGAAAAGGCACTGCAGGCAGAACTGGAAAAGACTTTCATGGAAGAACTGATTCATGCGGCAGTAAAATGCGGCATTGCGGATAAAAAGCTCGAGGACAGTTTTGTGGTGGAGGATACCTACTGTTCGGACAGCAGACTCAATGCAATGGAACATTACAGGGAAATTGAGGAGAGCCGGGAAGAGCAGTGAAATCTAAAAACATTGACAAAAAACAAAGAAAGTAGTATCATACACGAGAAAAGAGCTTATTGGTCAGAATGATAAAGAGAGGAAAGTTATGATTGATTTTAATGTTCCATTGTATATAGGAAAAGAAACAGATTACATGAAGGAAGCAATAGAAAACAAGAAAATTTGTGGAGATGGTATGTTCACAAAGAAATGTAATCAGTGGATAGAAGAAAAAACAGGGACAAAGAAGGCACTGCTGACAACTTCCTGTACACACGCGACAGAACTGGCAGCTTTACTGGCAGATATCAAAGAAGGCGATGAAGTTATCATGCCGGCATATACCTTTGTGTCCACAGCGGATGCATTCGTACTTCGCGGTGCAAAAGCAGTATTTGTAGATATCCGTCCGGATACAATGAATATTGATGAGAACCTGATAGAAGATGCCATTACGGAAAAGACAAGAGCCATCGTACCGGTTCATTATGCAGGTGTAAGCTGCGAGATGGACAAGATCATGGAGATTGCAAAGAAGCATAATCTTCTTGTAATCGAAGATGCGGCACAGGGCATCATGTCCGAATACAAGGGCAAGGCACTTGGAACAATCGGTGATTACGGCTGCTTCAGCTTCCATGAAACAAAGAATTACAGCATGGGAGAGGGCGGTGCATTACTGATACGTGATGAGGAAAATGTGGAAAATGCAGAGATTATGCGTGAAAAGGGAACAAACAGAAGCAAGTTCTTCCGCGGACAGATCGACAAATATACCTGGGTAGAAAAGGGATCTTCCTATCTTCCGAGTGATCTGAATGCCGCATATTTGTATGCACAGCTCGAAGTGGCTGATAAAATCAATGACAGAAGACTTGCCATCTGGGATAAATACTATGAAGGCCTGAAAGAATTAAAGGATGAGGGAAAGATTGAACTTCAGGTAATTCCGGAAGGATGTAAGCATAACGCGCACATGTTCTTTATGAAAGCAAAGGATCTGCAGGAACGTACGGAACTGATTAAATATCTGAAGGAAAATGAGATTCAGACCGTATTCCATTACATTCCGCTGCACACGGCACCTGCCGGAATCAAATACGGAAGATTCCACGGCGAGGACAGATATACTACGAAGGAAAGCGAAAGACTTATGCGTCTGCCGATGCACTATGCACTGACGGATGAAGACGTAGAATGTGTAATTGAGAAGATAAAGGAATTTTATAAATAAAACAGGAGATTCGGAGGGTCAGCAAATGATAATAATTATTGGAGCAACAGGGTTTATCGGAATGTATACCGTGGATAAATTCCTGGAAGAAGGATATGAGGTTTTAGCAACGGGAAGAAATCCTGTTATGGCGGATATGCTTAAGAAAAAAGGTGTAGACTGCGTAAATCTTGATATTTCCAAAAAGGAAGATTTTGATAAGCTTCCGACAGAAAATGTAGAAGGTGTTATTCTGCTTGCAGGTTTACTTCCTGCAAATGCAAAAGTAGATATTGAGAATGATGAAAATGCAGATGATTATATCAGAATCAATGTTATTGGCACGATTAATGTACTGGAGTATTGTAGAAAGAACAAGATCCGCAAATTAATTGCGACAAGTTCTTATGCCGATGTGTTTAATTCCTGGAAAAAAGGGGTTGCACTGAAAGAGGACGAGCCGAGAAACTTCCGTTATACAGGCGATCATGCGGTATACGTTATTTCCAAAAATGCGGCAAATGACATGATGGAATACTATAATGAACAGCATGGCATGCAATGTGCCTGGTTCCGTCTGCCGCCGGTATATGGAGTAGGACCTCATTCTGAAATCTATGTAAACGGAAAATATTACAAGACAGGCATCCAGACCTTTATTGAAAATGCAGAAAACGGAAAAGATATTGAAATCTGGGGAGATCCGCAGATTACAAGAGATATTATCTATGTAAAAGATGTTGCGAGAGCATTTGTACTGGCAATCAGAAGTGATAAGACCTATGGTCTTTATAATATGACATCCGGAACAGAACTTTCCCTCGAGGATCAGGTAAAGTCTGTAATTGATGTTTTTGGCGGCGAAAAGAAATCACAGATCGTATATTGTCCGGAAAAGAAGAACAATACGCCGTCCTTCCTTTTTGACATGACAAAGGCAAAAGAAGATTTCGGATTTGTTCCGGAATACCAGTCTTATCATGAAATCATGGAAGATTATAAGAAAGAACTTGAAAGTGGAAAATGGGATGCATTTATTTCCAGCCGTTTAAAGGATAAATAGGAGAAAGTCATGAGAAAAATAGCGATTATCGGAGCAAACAGCTTTCAGAATCCATTGATTTTAAAAGCAAAAGAGATGGGATTTGAAACACATGTTTTTGCATGGCAGGACGGATCGATCGGTGAAAAAACAGCAGATTATTTTTATCCAATCAGTATCGTGGAAAAAGAAGAAATTCTGGAAAAATGCCGTGAGATTCAGCCGGAAGCAGTGGTTACCATTGCTTCTGACCTTGCAAATATCACGGTGCAGTATGTGGCAGAAGGTCTCGGACTGGTGCATAATTCCAGGGAAAGCATAGAGATTTCAACCAATAAATACCTGATGCGTCAGGCATTTGCAAAAGCAGGCGTACCGACACCGAAGTTTATGGTTACAGAAGAAGGTCAGGATTTATCCGAGGCAAAGGAAATGTCCTATCCTGTGATTGTAAAACCGACGGATCGTTCCGGCAGCAGAGGAATCAACAAGATTTCTTCATTTGAGGAGCTTCCGGCAGCAATAAAGGATTCCGTGGAAAATTCATTCCAGAAAAAGGCGATTATCGAAGAGTACCTGGAAGGGGAAGAATATAGTTGTGAATGTATTTCCTATAAAGGAAAACATCATTTCCTTGCGGTTACGAAGAAATATACCACAGGAGCACCGCATTTCATTGAAACCGGACATCTGGAACCGGCAAAATTACCGGAAGGAAAAGAAGATAAGGTAATTGGACAGATTTTCCAGGCACTCGATGCGTTAAAGATTGAAAACGGAGCATCGCATTCCGAATTTAAGATGGATGCAGAAGGAAATGTTAAAATTATTGAGATTGGCTCCAGAATGGGCGGTGACTGCATCGGTTCTGATCTGGTAAAGATTTCAACCGGATATGATTTTGTACAGATGGTCATTGAAACCGCACTGGGGAAAGAGCCTTCCTTTGAACCGGTCAGAGAGCCGAAGTATGCGGTAATTCGCTTTATTTTCACAAAGAAAGATCTGGAAGTGCTGCAGAAAATCCAGAAGGAAAAATCGGAGATTCTGTATTTTGTAAGTGAGATCGAACCGGTCGGCGAACACGAAGTCGTGGACAGTTCCACAAGATTCGGTTATTTTATTGCGGCATGTGATACAAGAGCCGAAGCGGAGGAGATTTTAGAGTAATGGAAGATAAGAAGAAAAAATTATCCCTGAAGATGCTGTTGCTTCTTCAGGGAATTGTAATGATTTATACATTATCAGGTGTAGCAGCAAAATTTGCTTCAGGGACAGGATTCCTATCTCTGAAATTTATTTTGTTTTATGGGCTTGAAATTTTTATTTTAGGAATCTATGCCATTTTGTGGCAGCAGATTATCAAGCGGATTGATTTATCGGTGGCATACGCAAACCGTTCCCTGGCATTATTGTGGTCCATGCTCTGGGCTGTTTTATTTTTTCAGGAAGAAATCAGTATAAAAAATATTATAGGAGTCATAATTGTAATTATTGGTACAATTATTGTAAATAACGATGGAAATTAATGGATACTGGATATTGTTGTTTTTATCTGTGTTAATTGCATCATTTTCACAGATATTATTAAAGAAAAGTGCAAAAAAGCAATATGATTCCTTTCTTAAGGAATATTTAAATCCCTATGTAATCATCGGTTATGCCATGATGGTGGGTTCAACCATTCTGACAATACTGGCATACAGGGAAGTTGCATACAAAAACGGGCCTGTCATTGAGTCATTGGGTTATATCTTAATCATGTTTCTAAGCTTTATTTTCTTTCATGAGAAGATTACCAAAAAGAAGCTGTTGGGAAATCTGCTGATTCTTGCAGGAATTTTTGTTTTTTACTGTTAGTACGAAAGGAAAGAGAAAATGGATATTTCAGTTGTAGTACCGGTGTATGGCTGTAAAGCTGCCCTGAGGGAGCTTTATACAAGATTATGCCAGTCATTGGAACAGATTTGTAATGAATTTGAAATTATATTAGTAAATGATAACTGTCCGCAGAATTCCTGGGAAGTAATTGAGGAGCTGTGCAAGGAAGATTCCCGTGTAAAGGGAATAGAGATGGCACGTAATTTCGGCCAGATTAAGGCAATTACGGCAGGACTTGATTACAGTACCGGAGACTGGGTTGTGGTTATGGACTGTGATTTGCAGGATCGCCCGGAGGAAATCATTAACCTGTACAATAAGGCACAGGAAGGCTATGACGTAGTCTTCGCCAGAAGAAAGAACCGCAAGGATTCCTTCTTAAAGGTACTGGTTTCAAAGGTATTTTATAAGATTTATTCTTTTGCCTCCGATGGCTATTATGATCCGGCGATTTGCAATTTCAGTATCAGTAAGAGAATGGTTATTGACAATTACTGTAAAATGCGTGAATTACACCGGGCATTTGTTATCTATGTAAAATGGCTTGGATTTAAGCAGACCGCTATTGATGTGGAGCATGATCCGCGTAAGGAAGGAAAGTCTTCCTATGATATGAAGAAGCGTTTTAAGATGGCAGGCGAGATTCTGACTTCCCAGTCGGATAAATTATTAAAGATGACAGTTGAACTGGGATTTGTCATGACATTTTTATCCTTTGTGGCAATTATCTGGCTGATAATTAATCATTTTGTCAATCATGTAACAGCCGGATGGACAAGTATCGTAGCTGTCAACTGTCTGATAGGCGGAATGATTATCATGGTAACAGGTCTGGTGGGTATCTATGTTGGAAATATCTTCATGCAGGTAAAGAATAGACCACTGTATGTAGTCAGACAGATATTAAATGATGACAAAGAGGAAAAAACATCTGTTTAAGGTTAAGGAATATATGGAAATCAGAAAAAATAGAAATAAAATAAAAATCGCAGTGCTGTTTCTTGTACTTCTTGTCGTGGAAATTGTATGTATGTATCTGATTAATAGCAGAAATATACGCATTATTTCCATGTCGGGTAAGGACAATTATGAGAGTGCAGAGTGGAATAATTATACTTCATTTGAGCTTACGGACTGTGAAGATAAGGGAGATTATCTGGAAGTAACCGGAGAAAATCCGCAGATCGTGCTGAAGGATGTGCAGGGATATGTGGATGCCGTACAGATTGCATCGGATCTTTCCCTGACATTCTGTGGGGGAATCGAATTTCAGTACGATAATGGAACCGGATATCAAAGTGTAGAATCAGTAGAACTGTCTCAGGATAATTTTACAGTTGTAATAAAGAAAGATGTAAAAAAACTGAAAATCGTATTCCGGGATATCCATGTGAATCCATCAGGACCGACTGTGCTGAAGATAACGGGAATCCTGGTAAATCCGTTGGAAGCAGCTTCTGCCAGGGAGTGGCTCAGGGATTATCTGATGGCATCCCTTGTGGTAATGGCTGTTACGGGAGTTATCCTGTTTGCAGTTTTTGTAAAAAATTCTGTCAGTACATTCCGAATTGTGTCATTGGCTGTTATTTTGTTTGTACTGAGACTCGTAACCGGTTTGGGATATGCGAGTGATATCCCGCGTGCGGCAAAGATATTGACGATACTGCTTAACTGTGCCGTTGCGGCATTTGCGATTTTACTTATTACGAAAAAGGATGTGGAAGATGAAGAAAGTAACGATTAGCAGAGATACCAAAATAGAAATTCTGTTTCTGATATCGGTATTTATTCTGTATACCATGTGGGCAATTCTGATTCCGTTTGGCGAATGTCCGGATGAACCGTTCCGTTATAAAATACCGGATTATATTTATCAGTTTGGAAAGCTGCCAAAAGGTGATACACCGTATGTTATGGATGATGCCTGGGGAATTTCCTATGCATTTACTCCGATCTTAAGTTATATGGTCAGTGCAGTGTTTATGAAGATCACATCTATCTTTACCACTGACTTGCAGGCAATTCAGCTTGCAGCGAGAATGGCAAGTGTGTTCTTCTCGGTGGGAACAGCATATTTCACTATCCGCATCGGCAAGAAGCTGTTTCGTGGAATTTACAGCTGGATGTTCATTATACTGGTTACATTGCTGCCACAGTTTATTTTTATCTCCGCTTATGTGAACTGTGATGCACTCTGTATCTTTTCCGTGGCATGGATTATTTATGCCATTCTCGAAGGAAATGAAAAGAAATGGTCTTTCCGGTCAACAATTTTTCTTGGTGTGGGAATCGGAATCTGTCTGTTGTCCTACTATAATGCCTATGGTGTTATTCTGATGGCGGCGGTATTTTGCGTTTTATCTGTTCTGACGGACAAAGAGATCGAGAAGAAAGGAATCTTTCTTGCAAAGAGAATCGGCTGGGTAGTTCTTGCAGTACTGATTGTAGCAGGATGGTGGTTTATCCGGAGTTATATTATCTATGACGGGGATATTCTGGGACTTACTGCCAGCAGAAAATGCGGAGAACTTCATGCCGTGGAGGAATTAAAGCCGCATAACCGGCAGACACCATCTAAGATGGGATATTCCCTTGGCTATATGCTGAAAGAAATGGGATGGATTCATTATAGTGTGGACGGCTTTATTGGAAGATTCGGCTGGTTTCTGGTAGCACTTCCAGCTGCATCTTATATTATTGTAAAAGTGCTGTTCGTTGCAGGAATTGTGGGAAATGTATTTACAAAGAAGATTCGTGAAATCTATGAAGTAAAGCAGAAAGTACTGTTTCATATTGCATTGGTTGGAAGTATCATCATTACCGTCGGAATCAGTGTATACTATTCCTATTTCAATGATTTCCAGCCACAGGGAAGATATTGTCTGCCGATGTGGATTCCACTTGCTGTGTTTATCACGGCGGGACTGTCCGGTATCATTCGTCTCTTTCCGGAGAAAGCGAGAAAACCGCTGGTTATGGCAGTCTGCCTGATGTACTTTGCAATAGCTATGAATGCAACCTATCAGGTTATTGCAGTGACATATTATTAAATAAAAAAAAGTACTTGAAGGTGACGTAAGGTAATCTTTTAGAATAGAAGAGTAAGAGAAAACTATTTGAATCTGAATCAATAAAGAAGAGAGGTAGAACCATGAAAGGTATTATTTTAGCTGGCGGTTCAGGAACACGTCTGTATCCGCTGACAAAGGCAATTTCAAAACAGATTATGCCGGTATATGACAAACCGATGATTTATTATCCATTATCAACCCTGATGCTTGCAGGAATCCGCGAGGTACTGATTATCTCCACACCGAGGGATTTGCCGGTATTTAAGGAACTTCTCCAGGATGGTTCCCAGCTCGGCATGGATATCCAGTATGCCGTGCAGGAAAGCCCGAGAGGACTTGCAGATGCATTCATCATTGGCGAATCATTCATTGGCAACGACAATGTGGCACTTGTACTTGGCGATAACATCTTCTACGGACAGAGCTTTTCACAGGTATTAAAGAGAGCAGCCGAGAGAAAAGAAGGTGCAACTATCTTTGGTTACTATGTAAAAGATCCGAGAGAATATGGTGTGGTAGAATTTGACGAGACAGGAAAGGCACTTTCCATCGAAGAAAAACCGGAAAATCCAAAGTCAAACTATGCAGTTCCGGGACTGTACTTCTATGATAACGATGTAGTAGAGATTGCTAAGAACGTAAAACCTTCCGCAAGAGGAGAAATCGAAATTACATCCGTAAACAATGAATATTTAAGAAGAGGAAATCTTCATGTAGAAACACTTGGACGTGGATTTGCATGGCTTGATACCGGAAATCACGATATGCTTCTTGCTGCAGCGGATTTCGTATCCGCTTTCCAGAAGAGACAGGGACTTTACATTTCCTGTATCGAAGAGATTGCATATAAGAGAGGATTCATCGACAGGGAGCAGCTTCTTGAACTTGCAAAACCTCTGATGAAGACAGAATACGGACAGTATCTTACAGATATTGCAAACGGATTATAAGAAACAGGAAAGGAAGAAATGTCATGGGAAAGATAACAGTTGAAACATGTGAAATCGAAGGATTAAAGGTAATTACACCGGCAGTATTCGGAGATGAAAGAGGATACTTTATGGAAACTTATAATTATAATGATTATAAGGCAGCAGGCATCGACCAGGAGTTCGTACAGGACAACCAGTCAAGCTCTAAAAAAGGTGTTCTCCGTGGCCTGCATTTCCAGATTAACTTCCCACAGGATAAACTGGTAAGAGTCGTAAGTGGTGAAGTATTTGATGTGGCAGTGGATTTAAGACCGGGTTCAAAGACATATGGACAGTGGTATGGTGTACTTCTTTCCGCAGAGAATAAAAAGCAGTTCTTCATTCCGAAGAACTTTGCACACGGATTTGTAGTACTTTCAGATTCCGCAGAATTTGCCTATAAATGTACCGATTTCTATCATCCAAATGATGAAGGCGGTTTAAAATGGGATGATCCTGAAATCGGTGTAAAATGGCCGATGCCGGAAGGAATGACAAAAGAAGACCTGATTATTTCTGAGAAAGATCAGAAGTGGAGCGGAATCAGTTCATTAAAGAAATAAAGCAGCAGAATCGATAATGCAGGAGAACAGGCAGATCTCATACAGGTCTGTCTGTTTTTGCTGTCTGGAAAAAAGGATTGTTAAATATAGGAAAAGATGATATAATCAAAAAGTTAGGTAGGAACAGATAAGAGGTTTGAGATAACGAGGAGAATTATTTGGATGAAAGTAACAGTAGTAATCCCAAATTATAATGGGATAGAGTATTTAAGGGAGTGTCTGAAGTCATTGGAAGAGCAGAGTTTTAAAGAGTTTGTCACATTGATCGTAGATAATTGCTCTGCCGATGGAAGCCGGGAATTTATAAAAGAAAACTATCCGGAGATCCGGTTAATAGAGATGGATAAGAATTACGGATTCAGCATTGCCGTAAATAAGGGAATCCGTGAGAGCAGGACGGAATATGTTATTTTGCTCAATAATGATACAGTTGTTCACAAAGATTACATAAAAGAATTGTACAATCACATAAGTTCGTCAAAACGGATTTTCTCCGTAAGCAGCAGGATGATATCCTATCATGACAGGAGCATCATGGATGATGCGGGAGATATGTATTCCGTGGTTGGATGGGCATTCCAGCGGGGAACCGGCCAGCCTGTGGAATGGTATGACGAACCCTGCCGGGTATTTTCCGCCTGTGCGGGAGCTGCGATTTACCGCAGGGAAGTATTTAAGAAGATTGGTTTATTTGATGAGATGCATTTTGCGTATCTGGAAGACATCGATGTGGGATACCGGGCAAGAATCGAAGGATATTATAATGAATATTGTCCAAAAGCACTGGTTTATCATATCGGAAGTGCGACCAGCGGATCCAGATACAATGAATTCAAGGTAAGGCTTGCTGCGAGAAACTCGATCTATCTGAATTATAAGAATATGCCGGCAGTCCAGCTTGTCCTGAATTTCCTGCCGCTGCTTGCAGGCACATTTGTCAAATATCTGTTTTTTGTAAAGCGAGGATTTGGAAAGGTCTATCTGGAAGGACTCAGGGAAGGTCTGCACACATTTCAAAAATGCAGAAAAGTAAAGTTTAAAAAGAGGAATCTGGTAAATTATATTATTATAGAGGGTGAATTAATCAGGAATACATTCCTGTATGCGAAAGAATTTTTTGCGAGACGTAATGTTTGAGGAGATCGTTGTTTATGATAAAAGACAATCAGAAGTTTTTAAATAAACTTCACTGTGCCTTGGATGTAGTAACTATTGTACTGTCCTATATACTGGCATGGTATTTGAAATTCAAAAGTCCGCTGTTTGTCGGAATACAGTCAAAATTAAGCTTTGGCGGCTATATGCTGGCACTGATGTGGATTGTGCCGCTGTTCCTTATGCTGTACTGGGCTTTGGGATTATATTCGCCGAAGCGGGTTATGGGACGAAGGGTTGAAATCAGTAAAATTGTTCAGGCAAACTCTCTGGGAGAACTGCTGCTGATTACCATACTGTTTATTACCAAACAGCAGCATTTCTCCAGAGAAATGGCATTTATATTTTACTGTATCAATATTATATTCTGCATTATTATCCGGCTGGGGATCCATATGACCCTGCGCGCATTCCGCAAACAGGGATTTAATCAGAAGCATATTCTTCTGATTGGCTACAGTCAAAGTGCGGAAGGATATATTGACAGAATAAAGGCGAATCCGCAGTGGGGGTATACGGTCATGGGAATTCTCGATGATAATGTTGAGAGTGGAACAGAGTACCGCGGGATCAAGGTGCTTGGCCGTATTGCAAATCTGGAAGTAATTCTTCCGGAAAATAAACTGGATGAGATCGCCATTACTCTGGGACTGAGCGAATACAGCAAACTGGAACGTGTGGTTGCGGAATGTGAAAAATCCGGTGTCCATACAAAGTTTATTCCGGATTATATGAAGATTATTCCGACAAAGCCGTATACGGAAGATTTACTGGGACTTCCGGTTATCAATATCCGTTATGTGCCATTGTCCAATGCATTTAACAGTTTTATCAAGCGATGTGTGGACATTGTCGGGGCATTGTTTGGGATTATTCTGTTTTCGCCGATTATGCTGGTGGTAGCCATACTGATTAAGGCAACTTCGCCGGGACCGCTTATTTACAGGCAGGACAGGGTTGGACTTCACAATAAGCCATTTCAGATGTATAAATTCCGTTCCATGGTGGTTCAGCCGGAGAGTGAGGAAAAGAAGTGCTGGACAACCAAAGGTGATGCAAGGGTTACCGGAGTCGGAAAGTTTATCCGCAGTACAAGTATTGACGAACTTCCGCAGTTTTTTAATATATTAAAGGGCGATATGAGTCTGGTCGGTCCGAGACCGGAGCGTCCGTTTTTTGTAGAGAAGTTCAAGGAAGAGATTCCGAGGTATATGGTAAAGCACCAGGTAAGACCGGGACTTACCGGCTGGGCGCAGGTAAATGGCTACCGTGGTGATACCTCGATTATGAAGCGTATCGAATATGATTTATATTATATAGAAAACTGGACCTTTGGTTTTGATATCAAAATCCTGTTTCTGACGATATTTAAGGGGTTTGTAAATAAGAATGCATATTAAAAATCCGTATCATGTATGAGTGATTGCGGATGCAACCAAAGATGGAGGTTCTATGGGAATTAATGAAGAGGAAATGCTTGTGGAAACGGAAGGGATGAATCATTCCACTGGCAGAAAGAAAACAAAGGTACTGAAGGTAGTATTTCTTATTTATCATGTGATTGTATCACTTGTATTGTTAGCAGCGGTGGTGCTGCTGTTGACACCGGATGCAAAGATAAAACTGTTATCGACACCGTTGGGGAAATATATTACCAGAATTACCATTACAGAGGAAAATTACCAGAATATTTTTGATACGGAGTTTAAAGAACAGGAGATTGTACAGAATACGGATATTGATACCATAAAACTGGACAAATACCTGAATATCGCGTTATTCGGACTGGACAGCAGGGAACAGGAACTGTCGGCAAGTAACAGCGATACGATTATGGTGGTCAGCATTAATACAGAGAGCAAAGAGGTAAAACTGGTTTCTGTATACCGGGATTCCTATCAGAAGATTTATAATGGAAGACAGCCGTTTTACAGCAAGATAAATGCAGCATATGCAAGCGGCGGTCCGGAGGGTGCGATTAACACACTGAATCAGAATTTTGACCTGGATATCAAGGATTATGTGACGGTAAATTTTAATGGAATTGCTACCATTATTGATTTGCTGGGCGGTGTGGATGTCAATCTTACCGAGGAAGAACAGATGTATGTGAATGGCTATCTGACGGAAACAAGAATGATTACCGGCATGGATGCGGATGATATCTATCAGTATGGGCAGAAGATACATCTGAATGGATTGCAGGCGACAGCCTATTGCAGAATTCGTTATACGGCACTCTATATGGAGGACGGAACGGTTTATAATAATGATTTCGGAAGAACGGCAAGACAGAGAATCGTGCTGACGCAGCTTGTGGAAAAGGCAAAATCAGCGGGACTTTCACAGGTGTTAAGCCTGTGCGATGAGGTGTTCAAGTCAGAGAATGATATCTTTAAGACCAGTCTTACCTATGATGAAGTCATGGATTTGATTCCGGTGCTGCTGGATTTTTCCATGGATTCCACGACAGGTTATCCATTTACCTATAATGCGGATGTGAAGATGGATGAAGTATCCTGTGTCGTTGCAAAGGGGCATGCCTATAATGTATGTAAATTGCATGAGTACCTTTTCGGGGAAGATGACTACCAGCCATCATCCATGGTGCTGGATATCGATAAGAAATTAAAGAAACTGACCGGAGTTTATACAGAACTAACGGAAGAAGATGAAGAACAGAATCTGTCAGAATATGAAACATATCTTGACAGCGGAAACAGAAAAAATAAGAATACAGGGGAGAACGACAATGAGCAGAGTGAATGATCTGGACGATTTTGAATTTATAGAATATGATGATGAAGAACAGAAGCCAAAAACCAGGAAAAGAGGAAAGAAGAAGAAAAATATGAGTAAAGGAAGAAGAAGTGTTGCACAGAAATTAATGATCACATTTGAATCCATAATCGCAATCTTGTTTGCAGGTGTCATTGTTTTATATGCAATGCCAAATTCAACAAGTTGGTTGTTGAATTCGAATCTAGGACAGTGGTTTATCAAGTCTTCATGGGGCCAGCAGTTTATGGCAGGTATGGTGGATAAGGATGGTTATCAGAACATTTATGATCAGGATTATAATCAGGATCAGATTCAGACCAATGATGAAATAGATCTGAGTATTCTGGATAATTACATGAACATTGCATTGTTCGGACTGGATAACGGTTCGGAATTAGACCGTCCGACCGGCGGAAGTGACTGTATCATGATTCTCAGTATTCACAAAGAGACCAGTGCGGTCAAGATTCTGTCCATATACCGTGATACCTACATGAAGATTATTGGTGCGGATGGAAAGACGGACAAGGTATATCCGTATTTTAAGGTGAATTATGCCTATAATGCAGGTGGTGCACAGGCGGCGGTAAATACCCTGAATGCAAATCTTGATTTGAATATCAAAGATTATGTGGCAGTAAATTTCAACGGACTTGCAGAGATTATTGATTTATTAGGCGGAATAGAAGTAAATCTGACAGAAGAAGAGATGGTATATGTGAATGGATACCTGACGGAAACCAGAAAAGTTACCGGTATGCATTCCCCGGATCTTACACAATGGGGAGACAATATCCATCTGGACGGACTTCAGGCAACAGCTTACAGCCGTATCCGTTATACCCCGATCTATCTGGAAGATGGTACGTCCCTCAACAACGATTACGGACGTGCAGCAAGACAGCGGAATGTTATTACGAAGATGGTTGCAAAGGCAAAAGAAGCAGGACTTCAGAACGTACTTGCCATGTGTGATGAAATTTTCCAGTCGGAGGAAAAGATTTTCAAGACCAGTATTCCTTATGATGATGTTATGAAACTGGTGCCTGTGATTCTGAATTTCTCCTTCGGTGAGACATCTTCCTTCCCATATACATTGGAAACAACGGATGATATGCATATTACGCTGGATTCCGGTTCGACAGTGGTGGCAGCAGGATTTTCCTATAATGTAACCCAGCTTCACAAGTTCCTGTTCCCGGAAGAGGAATATACACCATCGGATACAGTAGAAACCATCAGCGAGGCAATCCGTAAGGAAACCGGATTAAAAACGATCCGCATCGAAGATTATGCAGGTCAGAACTGAATCATAAAATAAACAAGTTTTCTTCACATTTTTAACACAAACGGCTGATAGAATTCAAACCATAGAAAATAAAGAATATAAAGAAAGTGAGGAAACAACAATGGATAATGATTTTTACAGACCACAGGGAACAGATTCACAGTCCTCAGATACAAATCAGACAACCATGGGACAGGAGGTAAATCAGGAAGCAGCCGGAGGTCAGAACACTGAGAGCCAGGCACAGGACAGTACCTATCATTATGGAAGAAACTTTAACAGTGAAACAACCTATCATACAAATGCAGCATATGACGGTGCTTATCAGGACAATTCCTATACACAGCAGGCAGATGAACATGCATGGCAGCCGGGAACCGGTGCTGCATTTGCAGAAGAAAACAATACCAGAGGCAAGAAGAAAAAGGCAAAGAAAGTAAAACAGAAGAAACCGGTTACAACCGGAAAAGTTTACCGTACAGGGGTTGCCTGTGTATTAGTAACGGTTCTGATTAACGGTGCGGTATTAGGAGCAGGATATAAATACATGAAAGACCATTATGTATCATCGGATGATTACAAGAAGAGTACTTCCATCGCTTCTACAAAGAACAGTCTGAATGAAATCAGTTCTGGCAGCTCTGATGTAGTAACAGCGGATAAATCATCAGGTACATCTACACTTTCTGTATCGGATGTTGCAAAAGCAACACTTCCATCTGTTGTGTCGATAACCAGCACATCGATTTATAAATCAAGCTCCAATCCGTTTATGTATGGCGGAACTTATCAGGTAAGCGGTGCAGGCTCCGGAATTATCATTGGAACAAATGATACCGAGCTTCTGATGGTAACAAATAACCATGTAGTAGAAGGTACAACAAGCCTTACTGTAGAGTTTGCAGATGGTTCTTCTGTTGATACGGCATATGTAAAAGGAACAAATGCTTCCAACGATATTGCAGTTATCGCAATAAAATTAAGCGAGCTGTCAGAAGAAACAAGCCAGGCAATCAGCATTGCAACACTGGGTGATTCCGATGAACTCGAAGTCGGCGATCAGGTTATTGCCATTGGTAATGCACTTGGTTATGGACAGTCCGTAACAGTAGGTTATGTCAGTGCTTTAAACAGGGATCTGACCGTTGAGAATACAACAATCAGTGCAATCCAGACGGATGCTTCCATCAATGGCGGTAACAGCGGCGGTGCATTGATTAACATGAAGGGCGAAGTAATCGGAATTAACTTTGCAAAACAGTCCTCAAGTTCTTCTTCCTCCTCAAGCATTGAAGGAATGGGATATGCAATTCCTATCTCACAGGCAAAGGATATCATCAATGAGTTGATGAACAAAGAGCCGAAGGAAAAAGTAGATGAAAGCGAAAAAGGATACATTGGAATCACTTCAGCGGTATCGATTGATTCTTCCACAAACCAGATGTATAACATTCCGGAAGGAGCATATCTGAAAGGAATTGCAGAAGGAAGCCCGGCAGATAAGGCTGGTATCCAGATTGGTGATGTTGTGGTAGCCGTGGATGGAGAAGAGGTATCCTCTTACGATGACCTTCAGGAAAAGATGAATTATTATGCAGTTGGCGATACCGTAAAACTCACGGTTATGAGAGCCAACGGAAATCAGTACAAAGAGAAAGAGATAGAAGTTACACTCTGCTCCTATGATGACCTGAATAAACTGATTGGAAAAAGCAGATAATTGCTATAAATTTACAGAAAAATAAGAAAAACAATACTTTACCAAATAGAAAAAGTACGATAAAATAGATAGGAATTTATAATTCTTATCTATTTTTTCGATGGAGGAAAACATGAGCAAAGAGTACAGGGATGATGAATACGAAAAGATTTGTTATATATGCAGGCGACCGGAAAGCAAAACAGGAAAGATGATTGTAATGCCGGGAAATATATGTGTCTGCCCGGATTGTATGCAGAAAACATTTGATACGGTCAATGCCACGGATTTTTCTAATCTGAATCTTGCCGGACTGGGTCAGATGGCAGATATGGAGATGTTCAATAAAATGTGGGGAAATCCACAGGAAGCAAAGCAGGAGGACAAAGAACTGCAGGAGAACGAAGCTGCGGCAGCTTCTGAAGGAGAAGACGCTCCGGAGGTACAGGAGACGGAAGAGAAGAAAACGCAGAATCCTGGTGGAGTGAATGGATTTCCCAATATCAGTTTTTTAAATCTCGCTGATTTTCCGGGAATGGGAACCAGACAGAAGGTTAAGAAGAGAGCGAAAGGTGAGAAGAAAGAGCCGCCGATCGATATCAATAAGGTACTTCCACCGCATAAGATCAAGGAAAAACTGGATGAATATGTCATTGGACAGGAGCAGGCGAAGAAAGCCATCAGTGTGGCTGTTTACAATCATTACAAGAGGATTGTAAGGCAGCAGGAGAATGAGGATGTGGAAATCGAGAAGTCCAATATGTTAATGATTGGACCGACCGGATGCGGAAAGACCTATCTGGTAAAAACACTGGCAAAGATACTGGATGTTCCGCTTGCCATTGCGGATGCAACGTCCCTGACAGAAGCCGGATATATCGGTGACGATATCGAAAGTGTTGTATCAAAATTACTTGCGGCAGCAGATAATGATGTGGATCGTGCGGAAGTCGGAATTATCTTTATCGATGAGATTGATAAGCTGGCAAGAAAGAGAAACACGACAACGAGGGATATCAACGGGGAAGCCGTACAGCAGGGCCTGTTAAAGGTTCTGGAGGGGAGCGACGTAGAAGTTCCGGTGGGAGCAAACAGCAAGAATGCGATGGTTCCGCTTACCACGGTAAATACGAAGAATATTCTCTTTATCTGCGGCGGTGCGTTCCCAGAACTGGACGAGATCATCAAACAGCGGCTGAATACGGAGAGTTCCATCGGATTTAAGGCAGATTTAAAAGATAAATATGATAAACAGGATGTTTTGGAGAAAGTAACGGTAGAAGATATCAGGAATTTTGGAATGATACCAGAGTTTATCGGAAGGCTTCCGATTCTCTTTACCTTAAAGGAATTAGACCGTGATATGATGGTGCAGGTATTGAAAGAGCCGAAGAATGCGATTCTGAAGCAGTATCAGAAACTGTTGGAGCTTGATGAAGTGGATTTGGAATTTGACGAAGGTGCGATGCAGGCAATTGCCGAGAAAGCACTGGAGAAGAAGACCGGTGCAAGAGCGTTAAGAGCCGTACTGGAAGAATATATGTTAGATATTATGTATGAGATACCAAAAGATGATAATATTGGAAAAGTAACCATTACAAGGGAATATATAGAAAAAACAGGCGGACCGCTGATCGAGATGCGCGGTTAAATGATAAAAATTGAAATAATAATATGGTAAATGAAAAATCTGATGCGAATTTTGCCATCAGATTTTTCGATAAGGAGAAAAACAGATGAGTAAAAGAAGGATATTATTTCTTTTGGAATTGATGCTTGTAATTTGTTTTAGCGGATGTGGAAGTAAGAAAGAGACCGGGGGAGAGAAGGTAACAAAAGGTTCTGATTTGTCTGAATTTGTGAAAGTGGATGAATTACATAGCACAGATGCGAAGTTTTACAAAGGGAAAGTGGTAACTGGGGTGGATGGATATCTGACATTATTAAGTGCTGATGGAAAAATCGAAAAGAAATATGATGGCATAAAAGTCAACTGGGTAGATACAATAGAGGAAGAAAATATTCTGGTATACGGAAATTTTGAGCATGAAACAGGCATTGTTAAGTTTGATGATAATCAGGAAGTTATAAGTAATGAGATTATTATGCAAAGCCAGAATCTTCAGATTGATCCAACAATATCTTTGATAGATGGTGTTTATTATATGACAGTTACTGAAATAATAGGAAATGTGAATAGAGCAAATGAAGACGAAGAAAATGGGGAATATATTTTACATTTTTATTCTTCCGAGGATTTGAAAAACTGGACATTTATTTCAGATATAACGGATGACAGACATAATATTGAAGATGTTGATATTATAAATGACGGCAATGATATATATGCAGTCTATGAAAAGGAAGAACTGGATAAGGGAAATTCCGCAATAATATTAAAAAAATCTGAGGATAAAGGTCAGACATGGAGCGGAGAAATTGAATTACTGCCGGCAGAGGCAGATCAGGAACCGGCAGTTTTCTGTAAAAAAGGTAATGAGTTTGTATTATATTATAGTAGTGACATTTTAAATAAAGGTGAATCTTATATGGGGGCTGCCATATATTATGCAATATACGATTCTGAATTTAATATAATAAAGAAGAATCAGGCAGTTGCTTCGGAAACTCCAAAGGGAATTCTGCTATATGATATATTAAAAGCAGACGGATATAGTTATATGCTTTATGCACAGGATTATTTAACAACCAATGACCTGATAATAGAAAGAGTAGATAATAGTCTGTTATCAGAGTAGTATTATGGTTCAGGGTGTTTTACAGCTGGGTTTGCAGTGCGTGGTCAATATTGTCTGCGATCTGGTAACTCAGCCGGAGAAGAAGTTCCCGATCTTCCGGAGAAATGCCATCAAACAATATTTTCTCAGTCTTAGCCCGGATTTGCTTTATTTCGTCCACAATCTGCTGTCCACTCCCTGAAATACTGATATGCACATATCTGCGGTCGGAAGGATCTGCAATCAGATCAATAAGTGCCTTCTGGTGAAGATTCTCAATGGCCTTTGAGACATGTGCTTTTGAAACATAGATCAGATTTGCAATATCCTTTGCGGTATCCTGTTTTCCAGAATGTGATAGAAAATATAAAACATCAATGTCAATTTTCTTCAATCCGTAGGTCTGCATAATATGACCATAGCATTTTTCATATAATTTTTTGAATTGCTGCCCCATAATAAGAAGTTCAAAATGATCATTCATAAGATTTTCTCCATAAAAATAAAATAGTTCAAAAGGAAACTGTTTACTATGAAAGTATTATAACGTAAAATAAAGAGAAGTCAATGCATTCTTTAGACAGTTTTTATTTATTTTTTAGAGGATGGAAACAGAGGGTTCACAAGTAAAAGGTAAAGTTATAGCAATTAATAGTTAATTGCGAAACACTTAAATTTTTGTAAATGCATATGCAAATAAGACATTACACGAAGGCACGCTCTCGCTACATTCGGCTATGGCACTAGGGAATCTTCCCGGTTTACCGGGTCCCTCCCTAGTGCGTGGGTAGCGGTACTAAATACCGATTGTACTAAGGAATCTTCCCAATAAATTGGGTCCCTCCTTAGTACCTACCTCATAGTACCTTCTTAGTAATTGCTTATTTGCATATATAATAGATATTGTTATGAGTTTTACAATTAATTACTGATATGAATTGCAAAAAGAAGGAGGATGGCAGATGAAGGAAAAATTAGCACGTTTTATGTATGGAAGGTATGGTACGGATCGATTTGGCAGGACTCTGATTGTTGGAGCATTGGTGCTGCTTCTGATTTCGACATTTGCACGGAACAGTTTGCTGTATGTATTGTCGGTGGCGGTTCTGGTTTATGCGTATTTCAGGACATTTTCAAGAAATATTCAGGCAAGATATAAGGAAGAGATGGCATATGAACGTTTTATCGGGAAGTTTAAGAAGATTCCGGTAATCGGAAAGCAGTTTCAGAGTTATAAAATATTTAAATGTCCGGATTGCGGGCAGAAAATCAGAATACCGAGACATAAAGGAAGAATAGAGATTACCTGTCCGAAATGTAAGACGAGGTTTATCAGAAAATCATAAGAACATCGGGGCTGACACACTAATTTCAGTGTGCCAGCCCCGGTTTTTATAATACTAGTTAATTGCGAAACTCATAATTTATCTTTATTGTATATGCAAATCAAACAATT
>ERZ773228.240-NODE-240-length-71263-cov-5.630477_pt1 | contig 71263 bp, 58 predicted proteins | sample MGYA00580524_ERZ773228 | MGnify/ENA primary metagenome ERZ773228 (study PRJEB29015, sample SAMEA2737768) | human gut metagenome | biome: human gut; feature: human-associated habitat; material: faeces | place: China | collected 2012 ... | reverse complement strand
GCCGAAAAATCTGACTACGCATCTTACGCACAAGCTTTATTCAGTGTTTCCTTAAGGCACACTTAAAAAACGCTCCAAGGAGGAATGAAGTTGCAATCCAAACGTCAGCCGAAAGTGCATACCTATTCCAAAAAGCGGCGGCGAAAAGTGCAGCCCGCCAGAGCGATTTTATCGGTCGGCTTTACCTTTCTGGTTGCCGGCGTGATCGGCGTGGTGGGGTACAGCATTGCCAAGCCGATTCTGGAATACTCCGGTGCTCCCCGTGTCACGGAGCAGGCGGAGGGAACTTTACCGGCAGCCACCGCAGCGGCAACAGCGGAGATCTCCACCGAGGCAGAAACACTGCCGGCAGTTGCCACCTCCACACCGACTGTAGCAGAAGAATCGCTGTCCGAGGGCTATCAGCTTTCTGCGGCGGCACTGGAAAACAGCAGCACACTTTCCGCAGCCATGCAGACTGCACGAAATGCGGTGCCAGAGGGAAAACTGCTGGTGATCCCGCTGAAAATTGCCGGCGGGGAACTGTGCTATCAGACAGATGTGGCACTGGCAAAAAGCTGCGGTGCGGCAAAGGGCAGCCTGCAATTGTCAGAGATCGCAGAAGCGGCAAAGGCACAGGGCTGGACACCGGTGGCACAGCTGAGCCTGCTGCGGGATAACCTGCTGCCGGACGCAGATGCAGAGGCAGGGTATATGGTGACCAGCGGCGGACGCTGGCTGGACAATACCAAGGAAAACGGCGGCAAGGCGTGGGCGAGTCCGTTCAGCGATGTCACAGTGCAGTACCTGAAAGACATTACCGCCGAGGTGACCGCAGCCGGCTTCTCTCAAATCTGGTGCACGGACGTGGTGTTTCCCGATTTCCGGAACTCTGACCTCACTTATATCGGAGAATCTGTACAGAATCCGGAACGGAAAACGGCTCTGACCAGTTTGGTGAACACGCTGGCACAGACTGCCGGCAGTGTGCCGCTGTGGGTGGAAACTTCTGCCGCAGATGCTGCCGCCGGAACAGCGGAAGTATTCGATCCTGAGAACCTGACAGTTTCCGGCGTGGTGCTGGATCTTCAGGCAGATGCAGGGCAGGCACAGGCAATACTGCCGCAGATTCAGGCAAAGACGGCGGAGATGCCGCTGTGTCTGACTGCTGAGATCAGCGGAGCCCCTGCCGAGGAATTACAAACATTGAGAAGTGCAGCAGACAACGGCGTTTCTGCGGTTGTACTGACTGAAAAATAACAGACAGAATAAATATAAAGGAGCTGGTCAGAATGGCTGGAAAATTTACTGTATCATTAGGAAAAATCATTGATGAATTTCATCTGGAAACCATTTATATGCCCAAAGACCCCACAGAGATCCTGATCGACGAAAACGATGTCACTCGTCCGGGATTGCAGCTCATGGGCTTCTATGAGTACTTCAATCCGGAACGTATGCAGATCATCGGTAAAATGGAGTTTGCATATCTCTCCACGATCGACGAAGAAACCCGCACCCAGCGTCTGGACGCTCTGATGTCCCGCCACATTCCGGCACTGATCATTGCACGGGAACTGCCGTATTTTTCGGAAATGCTGGATCTGGCGAAAAAGTACGAGGTGCCGCTGCTCCGCAGTAAGGAGAGCACTTCCAATTTTATCTCCGGTCTGATCGCATTCCTGAACCTGAATCTGGCTCCCCGCATCACACGCCACGGCGTTCTGATCGAGATCTACGGCGAAGGCGTATTCATTACCGGCGAAAGCGGTGTCGGCAAGAGCGAAACCGCAATTGAGCTTGTCAAGCGTGGTCACCGTCTGGTGGCAGATGATGCGGTAGAGATCCGCAAGGTTTCCAACATCAGTCTGGTGGGCAGTTCTCCGGACAATATCCGCCACTTCCTGGAACTGCGTGGTATCGGTATCATCAACGCCCGCCGGCTGTTCGGTATCGGTGCGGTAAAGAACACGGAAAAAATTGAATTGATCGTGGAAATGGAACAGTGGAATCCGGAAAAGATCTACGACCGTATGGGTGTGGATACCCAGTTTGCCACCATTCTGGGCGTAAAGATCCCGATGCTGACCATTCCGGTAAAGCCGGGCAGAAATCTGGCAGTCATTCTGGAAGTTGCTGCGATGAACAACCGTCAGAAAAAAATGGGCTACAATGCGGCAACCGAACTGCTGGATCAGCTGGGACTGGATATGGAATCCAAGGAAGTTGTCAAGGATTACGACGCATTTTAAGGGCAATACCGTGCAAAGTCGCCAGACGCTCTTTGTGCGGTATTGCTTGATAGCAACAGCATGATTTTTAACCGGCGGACAGTCGGCAAAACGAAATCAGAATCCCTTTTAGGAGAAAATGATGAAAAATTGGCAGGAACTTGCTGCGATTTGCAGGACGTGCAATTGCAGCGTGCAGTATGCAGAGCCGCTTCGGAACCATACCACGTTCCGGATCGGCGGAGCCTGTAGTGCTTTCGTGAACGTGAATTCCGAAGAAACACTGCGGCAGATACTCGGTCTGTGCCGTGACCGGAACTATCCCTATCTGGTATTGGGAAACGGCAGCAATATTCTGGCGGCAGACAGCGGCTATGCCGGCGTGATCCTGCATCTGGGAAAAGACTTTTCCCAGATTCGGCAGGACGGCACCACGCTGTACTGTGAAGCCGGAGCCACACTGGGCCGTATCGGCAAGTTCGCTCTGGAAGAATCCCTGACCGGCATGGAGTGCCTTGCCGGCATTCCGGGGACTGTGGGCGGTGCCCTGTACATGAACGCAGGGGCATACGGCGGCGAGATGGCAGACGTGATAGTTTCCGCACGCTGTATGGCACCGGACGGCACGATCTCTGTGGTACCAAAAGCTGAAATGGAACTGGGCTACCGGAAAAGTATTTTCCGGCAGGACGGCAGAATCATTCTGGGTGTCACGCTTCAGCTGCAAAAGGGCAGCTATGGGGCAATCAAAGAGGAAATGGACTCTCTGCTGGGAAAGCGGCGGGCAAAACAGCCGCTGGAGCTGCCCAGTGCCGGCAGCACCTTTCAAAGACCGGTGGGCAATTATGCCTCATTTCTGATCGACCAGTGCGGTCTGAAAGGTGCCAGCGTCGGCGATGCACAGGTGAGCGTAAAGCATGCCGGCTTCGTGGTCAATACCGGCAAGGCAACTTGTCGCGATGTGCTGGAACTGTGCGATTTTGTAAAGCAGACCGTTCTGGAAAAAACCGGCTATCAGCTGGAACTAGAACCGGTCATTGTCGGAGATCCGGCAAAGCCGGCGAATATGCCGGAGCAGGAAGCTGTTGAGAAGTAAGGGCAATACCGCACAAAGATTGTGCGACAGATGCATCGTCAAATTTTTCGTCAGATGAAACAAAAAGCGGAGTGAATACTTGCTGTATTCACGAGCATTTTTGTGAAATATGACGGGAAATTTGCAAGCAGATGGCGTGCAAAGTTGCCAGACGCTCTTTGTGCGGTATTGCCTAAGGAAATTGTTGAAAAGTGTGTAGGAAGGACGTGGAGCATATGCAGGAACAGGAAAATGTGAGAATGCATGTGGTGGTAGTGACCGGAATGTCCGGTTCGGGAAAGTCTGTGGTAATGGACGTTCTGGAGGACATCGGGTATTATTGTATCGATAATCTGCCGCCGCAGCTGATCGGGAAATTTGTGGAGATTTGCAGGGAGTCAGAAAACCACCTGCAAAAGCTGGCAATTGCCGCAGACCTGCGTTCCGGCGATATGTTCACAGATGCCTATCGGACACTGCTGGAGATGAAGCAGCAGGCAGATCTGGACGTGAAGATCCTCTATATCGAAGCCGAGGACGAAGTCATCATCAAGCGGTATAAGGAAACCCGCCGGAAGCACCCGCTGGACGAACGGTTCGGGGGCTGTCTGCACAATGCCATTGCCTACGAACGGGAGCAGCTGCTCCGCGTGAAGGGCATTGCAGATTATTATATTGAAACGTCCTATTTCTCGGCTTCGCAGCTGAAAGAACAGATTCGGGAGATCTTTCTGGACAATTCCTCTGATTCCATGTCCATTAAGGTGACTTCCTTCGGATTCAAGTACGGCGTTTCTACGGAATCCGATCTGGTGTTTGATGTGCGTTGCCTGCCGAATCCGTACTACATTCCGGAACTGCGGCATCATACCGGCTGTGAAAAGTGCGTGCAGGAATATGTCATGTCCTTTGAGCAGTCCCGTACGCTGCTGGAAAAACTCAAAGATTTGCTGGATTTTTTGATTCCATTGTACATTCAGGAGGGCAAGAGCCGTCTGGTGATTGCATTTGGCTGCACCGGCGGCAAGCACCGTTCGATCACATTTACTGAACTGATAGGGGATTACCTCATTTCCAAGGGCATGCATGTTGTGAAACAGCATCGCGATATTGGAAAGGACCGACCATAAGGAGAAAAGGAAACCGTGTCATTTTCCAATGATGTGCGGGAAGAGATCGCCAGAAGCATCACCGACCGCGACCGGCAGTTTGCCTGTCTGTACGGCATTTTGCTGTATTCCCGCATTTTTACCCAAGAACAAGTGGTGCTGCAAAGCGAAAGTCCGGTGTTCGCACGGCTGATGCCCATGCTGTTCCGTGCGGTGTTCCGGACAGAATTGCAGCCCGATGTGCGGACGATCTCCCGCGGCGGCGACCAGTCCATGGTCAGCTATACCATTACCGATGCGGCACAGATCAGCCGCATTTGTGAGGTCTATCACATTCGTCCGGAAAAGCGGGAGATCCGTCTTTCCAATCTGGTGAACAACAGCCTGAGTGCTTTTCTGGCAGGCGTGTTTTTCGGCTGCGGCAGCATGATCGACCCCAACAAGGAATATCATCTGGAATTCAACACGCCGTCGGAACTGCTCTGCTCCGACCTGCAAAAGCTGCTGGGGAGCATCGGCATCAGCGGCGGTCAGCTGCTGCGGAAAAACATGTACGTGCTGTACCTGAAAGACAGCGAGCACATCGAGGACACCCTCACCTATATGGGTGCCCAGCAGTGCACCATTGCCCTGATGAACATCAAGATCCGCAAGGATATGCGGAACAAGGCAAACCGTGTGCGGAACTGCGATGAGGCCAATATCAACAAGGTCGTCGGTGCCGCCATACGGCAGATACAGGACATTCAGTGGATCACCCAGTGCGGGCAGCTGGAGGCACTTTCTCCGGAACTACAGGAACTGGCAGAACTGCGGCTGGAAAATCCGGAACTTAGTCTGAAAGAACTGGGAGAACTGCTGTCCGAACCTATCGGGCGTTCCGGTGTCAACCACCGCTTTCAGAAAATCGCCGCTTTTGCAGAGGAGTTGAGAAAACGTGCCGCAGATGCCTGAAAATGCTTTTGTACATCTCCACGTCCACAGCGAATACAGCCTGCTGGACGGTGCCTGCCGGATTCCGGAACTGATCGAACAGGTCAGGGCAATGGGACAAACTGCGGTCGCTTTGACTGACCACGGCGTGATGTATGGCGTGATGCCGTTTTATCAGGCTGCCAAAAAAGCCGGAATCCAGCCGATTCTGGGCTGTGAGGTCTATGTGGCAAGGCGTACCCGTCACGATCGGGAGCACCGGCTGGACAGCAGAAGTCACCACCTGATCCTGCTCTGTGAAAACCAAAAGGGCTATCAGAATCTGGTCAAGCTGGTTTCGCTTGCCAGCCTGGAAGGCTTCTATCAAAAGCCCCGTGTGGATTGGGAATTGCTCTCCCGCTACCACGAGGGCTTAATTTGTCTGTCCGGCTGTCTGGCGGGAGAAGTGCCCCGTCTGCTGTCGGCAGGGGACTATGCCGCGGCAAAGGCGACTGCCCTGCGGTATCAGCAGCTGTTCGGCAAGGGCAACTACTATCTGGAGATCCAGAACCACCAGATTCGGGAGGAACTGCAAAACCTGCCCCTGCTGCTGCGGCTTTCCAGAGAAACGGGAATCCCGCTGGCTGCCACCAACGATGCCCACTATCTCCGGCGGGAAAACGCTGCCATGCAGGAAGTGCTGCTGTGTATCCAGACCGGCAAAACGCTGGACGATCCGGAGCATATGCACTTTGAAACGCCGGAGTTTTATCTGAAATCTACGGCAGAAATGGCGGCACTGTTTGCCGATGTGCCGGAGGCAGTGACCAACACGGCGAAAATTGCGGCAAGATGTCACGTGGAATTTCAGGAGGGACAGATCTATCTCCCGAAATTTTCCATGGAGGGCGTGGCGGACTGCCGGAAGCTGTTCCTACAGCTTTGCATGAACGGCTTGAAGAAGCACTACGGAGAGCACCCGTCACCGGAGGTGCTGGAACGGCTGCGTATGGAGATCTCTGTGATTACCCAAATGGGATACGTGGATTACTTCCTGATCGTGTGGGACTATATCAATTTCGCCAGAAGTCACGACATTCCCGTTGGACCGGGGCGTGGTTCCGGTGCGGGAAGTCTGTGTGCCTACTGCATGGGCATTACTCAGATCGACCCGCTGCGATACCAGCTGCTGTTTGAACGCTTCCTGAATCCGGAGCGTGTCAGCATGCCGGATTTTGACATTGATTTCTGCGTAGAGGGCAGACAGCGTGTCAAGGAGTATGTGATCTCCCGCTATGGTGCCGATCGGGTGTCGGAAATCATCACTTTCGACCTGATGAAGGCACGGGGAGCTATTCGGGATGCCGGACGGGCAATGGGGATTTCCTACGGGCTGTGCGACAAAATTGCAAAGTCTATCGATTCCCGAAAGAGCATTGCGGAATCCATGGAGGGCAAGGACGGAGAAGACCTGCGGAAACTGTATGAAACCGATTCTACAGCAAAAAAGCTGATCGATATGGCAATGCAGGTGGAGGGCATGCCGCGGCACGCTTCCACCCATGCTGCCGGCGTGTTGATCTCTGCGGTGCCGATCACTGATTTGGTGCCGCTGCAGCGAAATGAAGAAACCGTCATCACCCAGTATCCCATGGGCGTTCTGGAAACTATGGGCTTGCTGAAATTTGATTTTCTGGGGCTGCGGAACCTGACAGTTATCTGGGACTGTGTCCGTGCCGTTCAGAAGTATGAACCGGCATTCTCCATAGATGCGATCCCGCTGGACGATGCGGCAGTTTATGCCATGCTTTCCCGCGGAGATACCACCGGCGTGTTCCAGTTCGAAAGTGCCGGTATGCGGCATGTGCTGATGCGGCTGAAGCCCACCTGTCTGGAGGACTTGACCATCGCTTTGTCCCTGTATCGTCCCGGACCGCGTTCTTCCATTGACCTCTATCTGGAAAACCGGCGGAATCCGGAGAAGATCGTTTATGCTCACCCGCTGCTGGAACCGATCCTGCGTCCCACATACGGCTGCATGGTCTATCAGGAACAGGTCATGGAGATCTGTCGGGTGCTGTCCGGCTATTCCTATGGCAGAGCCGACATTGTCCGCCGTGCCATGGCGAAGAAAAAGCAGGATGTCATGGCACGGGAACGGCAGGCATTCATTTACGGCAGCGACGGCTCCGACGGCAGTTCTCCCTGCTGCGGGGCAGTGGCAAACGGCGTACCGGTGGAAACTGCCAACGCGATTTTCGATGAGATCGCTGTGTTTGCGGATTACGCCTTTAATAAAGCACATGCGGTTTCCTATGCCTATCTGGCGTACCAGACTGCCTATCTGAAAGTGCACTATTTCGCAGACGATATGGCGGCACTGCTCACCAGTGTCATGGGTGATACGGGGAAAACCATGGAATACCTCACCGCCTGTCAGAACGCCGGCGTAAAGGTGCTGCCGCCTCATGTGAACGAGAGCACAGCAGATTTTCTTCGCTGCGGTGAGCATATCCGGTTCGGACTGCTGGCAGTAAAAGGGCTGGGGCAGGGGTTGATCCAGAAGATGACGGAGCAGCGGCAGAAAGCCGGAAAATTCACCGGTCTGGCAGATTTCTGCCGGCGTATGCTGCCGCTGGGACTGAACAAACAGGCACTGGACAGCCTGATTCGCTGCGGTGCTCTGGACAGCCTGGGACTGAACCGCCGGCAGATGCTGGAGTATCAGGAACAGGTGCTGATGGACTGCCGCGAGGAACGCAGCAGCATTGTGACCGGACAGATGAATCTGTTCGGCGGCGAGAGCGAAGCCGTGCGGGAAACGCCGATTCCGTCGCTGCCGGAACTGGAACGCTCTGCACTATTGCAGCTGGAACATGAAAGTCTGGGGCTGTATCTCTCCGGTCACCCGCTGGAACAGTCCCAGTGGCTGCGGCAGCTTTGCCGTGCCACGCCGGCGGCTGCACTGTCAGAACAGCCGGACGGCGGGAAAGTACTGCTGATCGTTACGCTACAGCATGTCAAGCAGCACACCACCAAAAAAGGGGAAACCATGTGTTTTCTCACCTGTGAAGACCAAAGCGGTTCGGCGGACTGCGTGGTATTTCCTGCCCTGTACAATTCTGTAAAGCCGTACTTGCAGCAGGACGCGGTGCTGTATCTCCGCGGGAAAATTTCCCAGAAAGAAAACGCCGTCAGTGTGCTGTGTGACAGCGTATTGCAGGAAGAAGCCTTTTTCCGGACGTTGCCGCAGGGGCGGCTCTGCGTGAAGATCGATTCCCGCCAGACGGCGGAATTACAGCAGCTGCTGGCAGTGATCGGACAGCATGCGGGAAATGTGCCGGTCTGCTTTTACCTGACAGACCGGAAGAAGATGCTCTCTCCCCGCGGCGGACAGGCGGTGGCGGTGAATTCGGAATCCTATGCCGCACTCTGTGCCGTGGTTTCACCGGAGCAGGTGGGATTTCTGCCGCCGGCGTAACTGCAACAGGTTCGGCAGTAAAGGAAACACTGAATAAAGCCCGCCTGACGGCTTTGTACGCAATCTGCTTGCAGATTTTCCGTCATATTGCCCAGAAATCCCTTGCCATACGGCAGTATGCCTGCGGAATTTCTATGCAATCTGCCAAAAAATCTGACTACGCATCTTACGCACAAGCTTTATTCAGTGTTTCCTAAATACAGCTGTTGTGATTTTTTGATAAAATATGTATGGGACTTGTTAACTTTTTCGAATACCACTTGACAACCTCTGAAATATCAGTATAATAGAATAGGAATGGAATGGTGAAAGCATAAGCAGCGAACGTGCTGTGCAACCGTTTCAAAATTTTGCCATGCGGCGGAATGGAGAATACGTTTATGATTAAAACGATTGGTGTATTGACAAGCGGCGGCGATGCCCCGGGCATGAATGCAGCGGTACGTGCCGTTGTCCGTGCAGCTCTGAAAAAGGGCATGACAGTATATGGCGTAAAGCGTGGCTACTGTGGTCTGCTGGAAGACGATATTGAGCCGATGGACGAAATGAGTGTAGCAGGAATCATCAGCCGCGGCGGTACTATGCTGTACACCGCAAGAAGTGCAGAGTTCCGCACCGAACAGGGCGTTCTGAAAGCAAAGGCTACCTGTGAAAAGTACGGTCTGGAAGGTCTGGTCGTTATCGGCGGTGACGGTTCGTTCCGCGGTGCCGCAGATCTGTCTGCACACGGCATTCTGTGTGTAGGTCTGCCGGGTACCATTGACAACGATATTGCCTGCACAGATTACACCATTGGTTATGATACCGCAATGAACACTGCAATGGAACTGATGGACAAGCTGTCGGATACCAGCCAGTCCCACTATCGCTGCAGCGTTGTTGAGGTTATGGGCCGTGGTGCTGGTTACATTGCACTGAATACCGGCGTGGCTTCCGGTGCACTGGAGATCATCACTAAGGAAAAGCCCTATGATCTGGACAAGATCGCGAAGAAGATGATGGAATTCAAGGCAAGAGGAAAGCAGAATTTCATTATCGTTGTTGCAGAAAACATCGGTCATTCCGAAGAGATCTGCAAGCTGATCCAGGAAAAGACTGGTATCGAATCCCGTGCGACCATTTTGGGTCACGTACAGCGTGGTGGTTCTCCGACAGTCCGCGACCGTGTAGCAGCAACAGAAATGGGCTACTATGCTGTAGAACTGCTGGAACAGGGCATCGGTAACCGTGTTGTCGGCATGCAGGGCGGCAAGATCGTAGACTTTGACATTCAGGAAGCTCTGGCTATGGAAAAGCCGTATGATGGAAAACTGCACCAGATCGCAGAAGATATTGCATTTTGATCGGCGTGTAGACGCTTGATAAAAGAGGGGTGGGCGTGCGAGAGTGCGTCCACTTTTTCTTTTCTAAGGAAACACTGCACGCAATCTGCGTGCAGTGTTTTCCTAGGGCAATACCGCACAAAGAGCGTCTGGCGACTTTGTACGGTATTGTCCTAGAAATATACGCTGAGGACTTGCATTTTTTACTGTTTTGCGGTATAATATATCCATGAAAAATGTTGTATTTTCGAAAAAACGGCAAAATTGAAAGAGGGAAAGATTCATGAATACCATTGGTTTTATTGGTGCCGGCAATATGGGCAGTGCCATTTTGCGGGGCATTGCCGGAAGCGATATGAAGCTGGAAGCGGAACTGTTCGCCTATAATCCCACGGAAGCAAAAGTGGATGCTCTGGCAGACTGCGGTGTGCAGAAGTGCAAAAGTGCCGCAGAAGTGGTGGAAAAGAGCCGGTATGTTTTTCTGGCGATCAAGCCCCAGAAATTCGAGGAAGTGCTGCCGCAGATCGCGGATGCTGTAACGGAACAGACAGTTCTGGTGTCCATTGCTGCCGGAATCGGTGCGGAGTTTATCCGGAAGCTGACAAAGCCTTTTGCAAAGGTGGTTCTGGCAATGCCCAACACCCCGCTGCTGTTGGGAGAGGGTGCCACGGCACTGGCAAAAGACGATTCTGTCAGTGATGCAGAATTTGCAGTGGTGCGGAATATCTTCGGCAGCTGCGGCATGACTGCGGTCATTGCACCGGAGCAGATGAAAGAAGTCATTGCCATTAACGGCAGCAGTCCGGCATTTATCTATCTGTTCGCCAAGGGCTTTCTGGATTATGCTGCCAGAGTGGGACTGCCGGAACAGTCTGCCAAGGAACTGTTTGTGCAGTCGCTGATCGGTTCGGCAAAGATGATCACTGATTCCGGTTACTCCATTGACGAGCTGATCCGTCAGGTGTCCTCTCCGGGCGGCACTACGCTTGCCGGTCTGGATCAGCTGTATGAGGGCAAAATGCTGGACGCAGTGCAGAACGCCTGCGACAGCTGCACCAAGCGTGCATACGAACTGTCTAAGTAAAGGCAACACCGCACAAAGCCCGCCTGACGGCTTTACACGGTGTTGCCTAAAGCCCCGGCATTCATAACCGGTGTGTCTTTCGCATAGGATAAAGCAGGTACAAGCCAATTTGCAAAGCAAAGGAGAGATCTGCAATGATCCGAAAGCGAACGACATTGACAACAACGGAGCGAAAACAACGGCTGTTCTGTCTGCTGTTCGGCAGCGTTTTGCTGGGGGCAGCACTGGGGATTGTCATGCTGCGGTGGCAGTATGACGGCGTTCCCACCTCGTGGGCGTGTTTTCTGGGCATGTTTCTGGAAAAACGGTCTAGTCTGGCAGCCCTCTGGCTGGGGAGCATCGGGAACATTTTGCTGTTTCTGATGACCTTTTTCCTGCTGGGGTTTTCCGCGGTGGGACAGCCTTTTGTATGGCTGCTGCTGCTGACTTACGGCGTTTGCATGGGCGGTGCCTTGCAAATGCAGTGCGGTTCCGGAAATGTGCTGGTGCGGAGTGTGCTCCTGCTGATTTATTTTGTGCCGGTTTCGGCACTGCTGGTGGTGGCATCGCGGGAGTCCCTGCGGTTCTCTGGAAAATTCACTGATTATGGATTTCGGGACGAACCAACAGATCAGATGTGCCACCAGCTGCGAATGTACTGTGCCCGTTTTGCCGTACTGCTGGTGCTGCTGGTACTGCATACGCTGTTATATAGTGCGTTGTTTTATGCAATTGAAATGTAGCACTGCATAGATCTGTGCGGTGCTGCCGGAATAAAAGATGTATGCTGCTTTTTTCACGGAAAGCAGCTTGAAGAAAGGAAGTTTGTCTATGGGATTATTCGGAAATCATTACGAGCGTGCCGGTTCCGGTATCGCAAAGAATGCCCCCAAGAAAAAAGGAATATTCCGCTTTTTTGAGATATTCGGCAGAAAGTTCTGGAAACTGTTTGAACTGAACCTGCTGTACTTTCTCAGCTTTTTGCCGGTGATCGGTGCAGTTGCCCTGTTTTTTGCGGTGGATTCCCAGCTGGGAACCATTCTGGCGGCGGCATGTCTGGTGCTGTTTGCAGTGATCATTGGTCCGGCAACGGCGGCACATACGAAAATCCTGAAAAATTTTATCATGGAAAAGCCTACGTTTCTGGCACATGAATTTTTCCACACGTTCCGCACAGAATTCAAGCATGCCTGTATTGTCGGTGTGCTGGACTGCGTGCTGGCGTGCTGCATCTCGGCGGCATTTTACGTGTATCCCCGTCTGATCGAACAGACCGGCAGCAAGATGTTTTATGTGCTGTTTGCCATTACCCTGAGTATCGGTGTTATTGCACTGCTCATGAACTTTTACATTTTCCCGATGCTGGTTTCCACGAATCTTTCCCTGAAAAACGTGCTGAAAAATTCGCTGGCACTGTCGGTAGTCGCCCTGAAAACCAACATCATCACCATATTGGTATTGGCAGCAGTCATTGCGGTCTACGTGCTGGTACTGATGTTCGTGAATATCCGGTATTCCATGATCCTGCTGTTCCTGCTGCCGGTAATGCCGGCTTCCTGGCTGGGTCTGGTGATTACGTTCCAGTCCTATCCGGTCATTCAGAAGTACATCATCAATCCCTACTATGAACAGCGGGGCGAGGTCAATCCGGAACTGGCACAGACCGTGACAGACGGGGAGGAAACCGTGTTCGAGGACCGCGGCGGCGAGGAAAAACCGATCGAGCCGGCAAAGAAATCCGGCGGCAAAAGCTCCGGCGGACGTTCGCACAAGGGAAAGGGAAAAATTATTTCTTAATTCACAAAATAAGCACTTTACAAATCAAAAAAGATGTGATATAATATATTCTGTCATGTACTTGGAATTTGGAGTAAGCCCGCAGGGGTGCATGCTTTGTCCCGTCGGGAAGTCACCTGCCTCTTTCTATGTGCATTGATGAAATATTGAATGAGGTGAAAGAACATGCTGTTGAAAGAAGAAAAAACAGAAATCATCGAGAAAAACCGGACCCACGAGAACGATACTGGTTCTCCGGAAGTACAGATCGCGATCCTGACGAAGAGAATCAACGATCTGACTGCTCATCTGAAGTCCCACAAGAACGACCACCACTCCAGACGTGGTCTGCTGAAGATGGTTGGTCACAGAAGAAACCTGCTGAACTACCTGAAGAAGAAGGACGTTAACCGTTATCGTGCGGTTATCGAGAAGCTGGGTATCCGTAAGTAAGAAACAACGATTGAAAAAGGAAAGGCAGCACAGAGCCAGTGGCTTTGTCTGCCTTTCTGTGTATGAAATCGATTCCAAATTCAGGTATTCGCAGGAAGCCGTGTGCTTTGCAAAAGGCGAGGAGAGAGCATAGGGCTTTTTGCGAATTCGAAGGATTGGAATCAGGAAAGGAATTTCGAATTATGTTTGAAAATGTACAGCGATTTGAAACTACATTTGCCGGAAGACCCCTTTCGGTAGAAACCGGAAAAACCTGTGCACTGTCCAACGGTTCCTGCTGGGTACGCTACGGCGATACCGTTGTTATGGCGAATGTTACAGCCAGTGCCAAGCCCAGAGAGGGAATCGACTTTTTCCCGCTGTCAGTAGACTACGAAGAACGTATGTATTCCGTAGGCAAGATCCCCGGCTCCTTCACCAAGCGGGAGGGAAAGCCCTCTGAAAAGGCGATCCTGACTTCCCGTATGGTAGACCGTCCGATTCGTCCGCTGTTCCCGAAGTCTATGCGGAATGACGTTTCTGTAGTCATGACAGTTATGGCAGTGGATCCGGACTGTGCACCGGATATTGTAGGCATGATCGCCACTTCTATCGCTCTGTCGATCTCCGATATTCCGTGGAACGGACCGATCGCCGGCATCAGTGTTGGTCTGGTAGACGGCGAGATCGTGCTGAACCCCACACTGGAACAGCGGCAGCACAATGACCTGCACCTGACAGTTGCTGGTACCAAGGACAAGATCGTCATGATCGAAGCCGGTGCAAACGAAGTGCCGGAAGATACCATGCTGCAGGCAATTTTGACTGGTCACGAAGAAATCAAGAAAATGGTTGCCTTTATTTCCGAGATTCAGGCGAAGATCGGCAAGGAGAAATTCACATTCGAGGCACATGAGGTCGATCAGGAACTGTTCGAAAATATCGATGCCATGGTACATGAGCAGGTGGAACACGCACTGGATACCAATGACAAAAACGAACGTGATGCCCGTCTGCGTCCGATCATTGATGCCGTACACGAAACATTTGATGCTGTCTGCGGCGAAGAAACCGGCATGATCGATGAGATCCTGTATCTGATTCAGAAGAAAATTGTCCGTGCATGGCTCTATGAGGGCAAGCGTGTGGACGGCAGAGGCATTGACGAGATTCGTCCGCTGGCTGCGGAAGTCGGCGTGCTGCCCCGTGTACATGGTACTGGTCTGTTCACCCGTGGTCAGACACAGGTGCTGACAGTTGCTACGCTGGGACCAGTCAGCGACAGCCAGAAGCTGGACGGTCTGGACGAGGAAACCTCCAAGCGTTACATGCATCAGTATAATTTCCCGTCCTACTCCGTGGGCGAAACCAAGCCCAGCCGCGGCCCGGGACGGCGTGAGATCGGTCACGGTGCACTGGCAGAACGTGCTCTGATTCCGGTGCTGCCCACAGTGGAAGAATTCCCGTATGCCATGCGTTTGGTGTCCGAGGTGCTGTCCTCCAACGGCTCTACCTCACAGGCATCGATTTGCGGTTCGACACTGGCACTGATGGACGCAGGCGTGCCGATTCACGCACCGGTTGCCGGCATTTCCTGCGGTCTGATTACACTGCCGAACAGCGATGAGTTCAAGACGATGGTAGATATTCAGGGACTGGAAGACTTCTACGGCGATATGGATTTCAAGGTTGGCGGTACCAAGAAGGGTATCACTGCCATTCAGGTCGATATTAAGGTAGACGGTCTGACACCGGCAATTATTGCCGAAGCCTTTGAAAAGACACGGAAAGCACGTCTGTACATTCTGGACGAGATCATGCTCAAGGCAATTCCGGCTCCGAGAGATACCGTGGGCGAATTCGCACCGAAGATGCTCCAGATCAAGATCCCGACTGACAAGATCCGTGATGTCATCGGTCAGGGTGGTAAGGTGATCCAGAAAATGTCCGCAGAGTGCGGCGTGAAGATCGATGTCAACGAGGACGGTCACGTATTTATCAGCGGCATTTCCATGGAAGGCTGCCGCAAGGCATACCAGATGATCGAAACCATTGCCATTGATCCGGAAGTCGGCTCGATCTATAAGGGCAAGGTCGTTTCCATTAAGCCGTTCGGTGCCTTTGTAGAAATTGCACCGGGACGCGACGGTCTGGTACATATCTCCAAGCTGGACAAGGAACGGGTAGAACAGGTAGAGGACGTGGTTTCCGTAGGTGATGCCATTATCGTAAAGGTCATGGACATCAAGGACGGCAAGATCAGCCTGTCCCGCAAAGACGCTCTGGAAGAACTGGAAGCCCGCCGGAAACAGCAGGCAGAAGAAGTTTGAACTGTCGGTGACTAATCAACGAAAAATAGAAAACGCTGTGCAGCTAGACGCTGCACAGCGTTTTTTTGTTTCTTTTGTGTGTGAAATCAAATATAGTACGGATTTGGCTTAAACAACAGGGTGATAAAGTCAATCAAAACACCAATTCCGAAAAGTCCGGCAGTGAAGAGGTATAGAATCCCCATGCCAACTTTTCCCTCATAAAATTTGTGTCCGCCGACAAAGCCTAGGAAAATGCAGAGCAATAGTGCGACCCACTTGTTTTTCTCTCGTCCTCTTCCGCCTGCATTTACGTTGTTCGTATTGGTATTGATATTGTCATTGTTAATGATAATCTGTGGCTGTGCATTGATTGAGCCTTTGTTAATATCTTCCACCTGTCTGCCGCACAATGTACAAAGCACGGCATCTTCTGGGATTCTTCCACCGCAGTGTTTGCAGAATTTCATTTTTGGTGCATTCGCCTGCGGCTGTGCGGTCGGTGTTACGATTTGGTTGTTTTCATCCGCCATTAGAAACATCCTCTCTTCTTTTATTTATTGGTTACTGTGCAGAAGAAACTGACAGTAATTTTTGAGAAACACGATTGCTGACTTCCAAGTAATATGCTGCCTCTGCATCATTCAGATCTTCATCTTCTATTTTCTCAAACTTTTCGGTTACAGTCGCATATTCTGACATTAAATCAGCATATTCAGAGAGCATAGACAAGTCGGTTGCGTCATAACTGTTCATAAAATCACAGTATTGATTCATAAACGATTCATAGCTGTCAATTGCTTCCTTGATATTTGGTCGAATACCATCATTTGTTTCAGAAATACTATTTTCTGTGTCATCTTTAGTACTGCTTTCCTCAGCAGGGGGTTCAATTTCGCTTGTTTCTTCTTCACTGCTCTCCTCGGTTATGCTACTCTCCGCCACCGAAGATTCCTCTGTCGATTTGGAAGAACTGCCGCTTTCACCACCGGAACAGCCGCCCATTGCCCCGAGCATTGTAATGACCAGCAGTCCCGCAAGCCATTTGCGTTTCATCTTATAATATCCTCCTTTGGTCAGTGTTTTTCTTTTTAGAGTAATACCCCACAAAACACGGTTGTCGCTGTTTTGCCTTAGAGCTTGTGTTCATAGGCATCTATCTGCGTCTTTTCGTCAAATTTTGCTGCATACTGCGTTAAAAATTCTTGCCAGACATAGAGTATTCCTGCGAATTTTTGCCTTGTCTGCAACAAAATTTGCTCGAAAATCCGCACACATTTCCATGAACCAAGTTCTTAGAAAGATCACTGCATTTTAATGTGATTCCACTTTTTCAAAATGGAATAATCTCATTATAGCACAATTCGTTCTAAATGTCAATAGAACATTTCATTCTAGCATAAAATAAAACCATATTCTTGAAAGGGTGATATTTTATGCAGTATATTCGCATTCGGAACTTACGGGAGGACATGGACATGACACAGACGGACATGGCAAAGGTGCTGTTCATCAGCCAGCGAACCTATAGCTATTACGAGTCCGGCGGGCATGACATTCCCACGGAAGTGCTGGTACGCATTGCCGATTTTTATCAGGTGTCGGTGGATTATCTTCTGAACCGGACGGACAAGCGGGAGATGAACCGATAAAAAACCGCACTTGTAGCATGTGCTGCAAATGCGGTGTGAAAATATTTGTGCGGTATTGCCTTAGAAATGTTGTTTTTGTTTTCGCCGCCGCAGCCAACAGTTTCCGGTGAAAAACAGCAGCGTCAAGCCGATTCCGGCGGCGGAGCAGTACTTGCCGGCTTTTGCCAGCGGAGCTGTATAGGTGATGCTGATCTGATGCTCTCCCTGTGTGATCGGGAATCCTAGAAAGTCTGTGTCTGTGCGGGAATAGGCGGTTTCCTTTCCGTCCACGGTGACGTGAAAGCCGGTGTCATAGGGGACTGCCAGCACGAACCAGCCGTCCTGCTTCACCTGAATGCTGCCAGCCATGGTGTCGTCACCAAGGGTGTCGTGGTGCAGCTGCCACGGGCTGATTTCCGCGGAGGTGTCCTCCAGTACCTGATATTCCATGGTGTACATCACCGGTTTGGAAATGACATAATCGCCGGCAGAAAATTTCAGTTTCAGCTTCTGAATGGGCTTGTCGGAGGAAAGCGTGTACTGGAAGTTGTTGTTATTGTTCTGGTACTTCCACTGAGGGTCTGTCAGCTTGTTGCGGATACCGTTAATGGTAATTGCCACGTCGCCGGTGGTGGTGCCGTTTCCGAGGTGATTGTCCACGTGGAATTTCAGCAGCAGCAGATCATCGATTGGCTCATCGAGTGTGACCGTTACCGAGAAGTCCGTTTTGCTGTGCACATAATACTTGCCGTCACCAATGGCGGTGATCTGTTTGTCACTGTATGCCGTGGTAGTATAGAACGGGGCGATCTGATGAATGCTGTCCGGCTGCTTGGCGTGGAATGTGGAATCCTCCGGCAGGTCTGCGGCATTGACTACAGCATTTTCCAGTAGTGCTTCCAGCTGATTGGGATAACGAAGTCCTTTCAGTTCCTCGGTAGTCATGATGTTGGCGGTGGCGAAGCCAATGGGATAGGCAAGTGTGTTCTCGTACAGCAGATACGCTCCCTCCTGTCCGATCTGCCGGAATCCGTAACGGGTAATGGGCTTTTGGCTGATCAGATACTTTTCTCCCATGAGAATGCCGAAAACCGGATTCTTGGACTGTACGATCATGGCGGCGTTCCGAATGCCGTTTTCGTTGTGGGTCTGCCGGAAATAAAAGTCGGAAAATGCGGCATTGTGGACAGAGGAATAGACGGAACTCCGGTAGTAATTGCTGCCCCAGATGCGGTTTACTGTGTCGCCGGCGTGGTACTCGTTGGAGATGCGGTAAAAGCCGTCGTCTTCTGCTGCAATCTGATCTGTCAGTGTTTGAATTTCTGAGGAATAGACAATGCTGACATCTTCCTTGGACATGTAGGTGTCGCAGAGATTGACTGTCAGACAGGTCGCGGTGCTGAATGCCAGCGTAGGGATCAGCAGGATTTTTGTGGAGGCGTTTCCGGAAGGCTTGGCATTCTGCCGGCGGAAATAGAACAGGAATGCCGCCAGCATCGAAAGCCCGTCCAGAATCACTGCAATTTGCTCTGCATCGGTTCCGGTCTGGGACAGGATACCCATACCCAGCACTGCGGAAAACAGCAGCAGCGTGGAACGCAGAGCGATCTGGTGGGACTGTAAGGTCTTCCAGAAGAATCCGCACAGCAACAGCAGCAGCGGCAGCAGGGGAATATACGCCTTGGGATCCAGATACATCGTGCCGTTCATGAGGTACAGCAGCAGAGGACACGCCAGAATCACGCCAAAGACACCGGCGAGAAACCGGTATGCCCTTTGCGGAAAGCAAAGCATGGCACAGATCGCCAGAATGCTGAAAGAGGTCATGCCAATGGAAAAGGGACTGTATGTCAGATAATTCAAGTGCATGCCGGGTAACAGCAGGCTCCAGAGGCTCTGAGAGCTGCCGGAAACATCTCTGCCGTGTAGCAGGGTCCATGCCACCGGCAGCAGCAGAAACGCGGCGAGAACAGTTCCCAGCAGCAAATGCAGACAGGTGATGCCAATTGTCCGCATCAGCTGCCGGAACAGGTGCACATGATGCTGGTGCAGGGTGAGAAAAACGGCGTAGATGAGAATCGCGAAAAAGGCTCCTACGCTGAAAAAGAAGCTGGTGAGGAGAATGCAGGCAGATGCTGCGATCAGCGAAAGACTGCACCGTTTCTCCAGAGCATGATGCACGGCGAACAATGCCCAGAATAAAAAGGGAAAGTAGTTCACGAACATGATGTGGTGATGACTGTGGAAGATGACCGGTGCCGCCAGCAGGTAGAGCACTGCCATAAAAAGGGACAGATTGGGAACAAACCATTTCCGCAGCCAGAAATAGCAGAGAAATGCACTGAGCAGCGTCAGCAGTATGTTGGAGATTTGCAGATACGTCGCCATAGACAGCCACGGGAACGCAAAGGACAGCAGGATCACCGGACTGTACAGCCCGTAGTAGGCGAAATTGAAAATATTCTGTCCGCTGCCCAGCTGCATGGCGAAATTGGGAAAGAGATTGCCGGTGGCATAGAAACGGGTGCGGAAGTATTCCGGAATGGCAAAGTGCTGGTTGCTCCAGTCCGTCTGTGCCCCGTATACACAGCCGGGGTGCACCAGAAAGATCAGCAGCACTACCGCCCCCAGAATCCCTGTCAGAATCCCGCAGTGCAGCAGTGTATTTTTACGTGTTGTCGTCATCAGTGCTTCCTCCGCGAATCTGTGTCCACATCTCATAGGGGTTCATGTGGGACAGATTCTGAATGGTATGTGCCTGCGAGGTGTACAGCTGTAGTAGGGCTTCCTTTTGTTGCAGTGCATCATCGGAGATCGGTGTCAGGCTGTCCTGCACGTCAGGCAGCGTTACTGCACGGTAGTACTTTCCAAAAACGTACAGCGGTTCCTGCAATTGGCTGGCATCGTACAGGGCGGTGACGATCTGGTGTGTCATTTTGTGGTGAATGTGTCCGTATTCGCCCTTGGCGTTATGGGTGACGATGTCCTCCCACGGCTGATAGGTCATAACTTTTTCGAGGTCTGTCTGTATCTGGGAACGAACATGTGTCCAGTCGTCCCGCTTGCCGGCGACTTTGTCCGGATAGGACAAGATCAGCCCTACATTGTTCGAAGCCTGCATGACTGCCTGAAACTCTGCGGAACGGGTGGCGTTATATCCATTGGTAATGCACACCACCAGATACCCGCCGTCTGCAATGTGAGCACCGCCCCAGAGGGTTTCGTCGTCGGGGTGTGCCACGATCATCAGGTGGGTGATGCCAGTCAGATCCAGTTCTGCCAGCCGTTCGTCAGTCAGCGGTGCAATATCATAGGCACGTGCAGAGGCGACTGCACGGCAAAGCCCGAACAGTCCGCCCACCAGTGCCAGAATTGCCAGAAGCACGGCGAGAATTTTTTGAAACTTGATGTGATGTGATTTCATGGAAAACGCAACTCCCTTGCTATGACTGTTTTAACTGTTGTATATGTCGTGCAACAGTTTGCAATATTAGTATAGCACAGTGCAGTGGAATTGTCAAGGGTAAAACGCAAAAAACCGCCTGTATTCCGCAAATGGGAATACAGACGGTTTCTCAAAGAATGGGAGGTAAACCACTCTTTGCAGTAATTACTTTAGATTTGAGCGATCAGACATTGAAGATGATGTCGCTGTATGCCGGTACCGGCCACTTTTCAGAAGGTGTGATAACTTCCAGAGCGTCCACAGCGGCACGCAGATCGTCCATTACCGGAATGACATCTTCCCGATAGGACTTTGCCATAGACAGTACGCAGTCGTCCTTTGCGGCAGCAGCAGCTACAGCAGTCTCCAGCTTCTTGGTAGCTTCATAAGCTGCCTTTGTCAGGCTGCTGACCTTTTCTGCCAATTCCTTTTCGACGCAGGAGCAGATGTCCAGCGACTGCTTCACTGCGGCAGCATCGCACAGTTCCTTGGTGTAGGCAATGCAGGTCGGGATATACTTCTTCTTTGTCATGTCGATCATGGTCAGGGCTTCGATATTGATGGTCTTTGCATAGTTTTCCAGCAGGACTTCCATACGAGCCTTGATCTCCTTTTCGGACAGTACGCCGAATTTCTGGAGCAGAGCAACATTCTTGGCATCTGCATAGTGCGGAACACAGTCAACAGTGGATCTGAAGTTCGGCAGACCACGCTTTTCTGCTTCGGCGACCCATTCGTCGGAATAACCGTTGCCGTTGAAGATGATACGCTTGTGTTCCTTGATAATGGAAACCAGCAGCGATTTCAGCTCGTCATCGAACTTGTCAGCCGGAACGCTTTCCATCTTGTCGGCGATGTCAGAGAGTTCGCCGGCAACAATGGCATTCAGCAGAGAGTTCGGGCAGCCGATGTTGTCGGAAGAACCAACCATACGGAATTCGAAACGGTTGCCGGTGAAAGCGAACGGAGAAGTCCGGTTCCGGTCGGTGGAATCCTTCGGGAAGTCCGGCAGAGCGTCTACGCCGATCTCGAATACCTTGGATTCGCTCTTGTAGGAAGTGCCTGCTTCCAGTGCGTCCAGAACGCCCTGTAATTCTTCGCCCATGAAAATGGAGATGATTGCCGGCGGAGCCTCGTTTGCACCCAGACGGTGGTCATTGCCGGCAGAGGAAGCACTGATGCGGAGCAGATCTGCATATTCATCAATACCCTTGATGATTGCACACAGGAAGGTAAGGAACTGCATGTTCTCCATCGGTGTGCAGCCCGGATCCAGCAGGTTCTGTCCGTCGTTGGTTGCCATAGACCAGTTGTTGTGCTTACCGGAACCGTTGACACCTGCGAACGGCTTTTCGTGCAGCAGGCAGACCAGACCGTGTTTCAGGGCAACCTTTTCCATAACTTCCATTGCCAGTTCATTCTGGTCAGTGGAAATGTTGGTGGTGGAGAATACCGGAGCCATTTCGTGCTGTGCCGGAGCAACTTCGTTGTGCTTGGTGGTAGCGAATACGCCAACCTTCCACAGAGCCTCGTCCAGATCAGCCATGTAAGCAGCAACGCGGGGCTTCAGGTTTGCGAAATACTGGTCGTCCAGTTCCTGTCCCTTCGGCGGCATTGCACCGAACAGGGTACGACCGGTCATGATCAGGTCTTCACGCTGATCGTACATCTTCTTGTCGATCAGGAAGTATTCCTGTTCCGGACCTACAGTAGAGGTGACCTTGGTTGCGGTGGTGTTGCCGAACAGACGCAGAATGCGGACTGCCTGCTGGCTCAGAGCGTCCATGGAACGCAGCAGCGGTGTTTTCTTGTCCAGTGCTTCACCGGTGTAGGAAACGAATACGGTCGGGATATACAGAGAGCCTTCCTTGACGAAGCAGTAGGAAGTCGGATCCCATGCGGTATAGCCTCTTGCAGAGCAGGTTTCACGCAGACCGCCGGACGGGAAAGAAGAAGCGTCCGGTTCGCCCTTGACCAGTTCCTTGCCGGAGAAGTTCATAATTACCATGCCGTTGTCAGTGGGGCTGATAAAGGAATCGTGCTTTTCAGCAGTAGAACCGGTCATCGGCTGGAACCAGTGGGTGTAATGTGTGGCACCGTGCTCGATCGCCCAATCCTTAATGGCATTTGCAACCACATCTGCATAGGTGGGATCCAGCGGAGTCCCCATTTTGCGGGTCTTGGTCATTGCCTTATAAACCGGCTTCGGGAGTCTTGCCTTCATGACTTCGTCATTGAAGACGTCGCATGCAAAGTACTCAGCAACATTTTTGGACATGATAATTACCTCCTAAAAATAAAAAGCATTTTCATGGTTCACCGTTTTCTGTACAAGCTTCAGTCTGTTTGTACCGGTTTCATCATGGAAACGCCTTTGTTTCACGTATCATCTTCGAACCGCTTTGAGAACTCTGCATCGGCATCTGTCGGCAAATATCCCCCTCTTTCTGGGGCATATGCTGTTCGTCCTGCTGCTGTCTGTTCTTCAAGTCGGCTCTCCTTGTCACAATCATTTGCCGGAAACGCATGAGGTGAGATCCCTCTGTGTTCCGTTGACAATATTATCATACTCGAATTTTCTGACTTTGTCAAGTGCTTTTCCGCCGATTCTGCAATTGCCTTGATTTCAAAATGAAAAAATCTGTTTTCCTATCAAAAAAAAGAAAAAAACGGCTTTTTTTGAAAGAATCATATTCGGGATTCTGTGGGGTACCGGCACAGGCGGCGGACACATCAAAAAGGAAAAAAATTCTGTTTTCGCAGAAAAAACAGTAGATTACCCTTGACAAACAGGTGAAATCATGGTATAGTTATATAGTTGATATAAGTACAATTGTTTTTTGTACACGGACTGTTTGCTGCGGGATCAGCAAAGGGTCCTGCATTTTGCGGAAAGAGGAGGAGAAACGCAGCCGGAGGGCAGGCTTTGTTACAGAAGCATGCTTTCGATACTGTGCAGACAGGAACATGGACAAACGGACACGATATATTGTAGTAGATACCGCAGTGCTTCCGGAAATTTTCGGAAAGGTGCTGGAAGTCAAAAAGCTGGTCGCCGATAAGACCGAACGCAGCTTTTCCTCGGCGTGCAAACGCATGGGGATCTCACGCAGTGCTTTTTATAAATATCGGGATTGTGTGTTTGCCTATGATGACAAGATGACACAGCAGATCGTCAACTTTTCGGTAACGCTGCGGGACGAGGCAGGCGTGCTTTCCAATGTGCTGACTACATTATATAGTATGCGTGCCAATATCCTGACTGTCAACCAGAACATTCCGGTGGACGGCGTGGCACAGGTTTCTCTGTCCCTGAAAATGGGCGAGGGTATGGCAAATCCCATTGACATTACGCACAAGATCTCTGCCCTGCAGGGCGTTGTAGAAGTGCGGCTCCTGTCCGGCGAATAAACGGCGGATTCTCAAAGTCTGCTGAAACTTGGAGGAAGTAAAGTAATGAAGAAAATTGCAGTATTGGGTTATGGCGTAGTCGGTTCCGGTGTTGTGGAACTGTTCTACCGCAATCAGAAGAAAATCGAAAAAAATACCGGCACAGAGCTGGAAATAGGATATATTCTGGATCTGCGGGAATTTCCGGATGATCCGTACGGTGACCGCGTGGTACACGACATTCAGGTGATTCTCGACGATCCGGAGGTCGGCTACGTGGCAGAGTGCATGGGCGGTGTCAATCCGGCGTTTGACTTCGTTCGCCGTTGTCTGGAAGCCGGCAAGAGCGTTGCCACTTCCAACAAGCAGCTGGTTGCTGAAAAAGGCGACATTCTGTTGCAGGTGGCAAAGGCACATCACGTGAACTTCTTCTTCGAAGCCAGCGTCGGCGGTGCGATCCCGATCATTCGTCCGCTGCACACCTGTCTGGCTGCCAACGACATCTCCGCAGTTGCCGGCATTCTGAACGGTACCACCAACTTCATTCTGGAGAAGATGTTCTGCGACAAGATGCGTTTTGATGATGCACTGGCACTGGCACAGAAGCTGGGCTATGCAGAGCGTGACCCCTCCGCGGACATTGACGGCGGCGATGCCTGCCGGAAGATCTGCATTCTGTCCTCGCTGGTATTCGGCAAGCACGTATATCCGGAACAGGTATACACCAAGGGTATCCGCAACATCACACTGGAAGACGTACAGCTGGCACAGGATTTCGGCGGTGCAGTGAAGCTGATCGGTGCGGTAAAGCGTCTGGAAAGCGGAAAGATCCTGCCCACAGTGATGCCTATGGTTGTCATGAACGAGAGCCTGATCTCCCATGTCAACGGCGTGTTCAACGCTGTCATGGTATGGGGCGACGGTGTGGACAAGACCATGTTCTATGGCCGTGGTGCCGGCAAGCTGCCGACTGCCAGTGCCGTACTGGGTGACCTGATCGACGAGGTAAAGCAGACCGATACAGTAGAATCCCAGAGCTGGGAACCGGCAGAAGAAGGAGCAGACTTCGTGGCTCCCATCGACGACTTCTTTGCAGCACGCTGCTACCGGACTTCTCCCTGCGGCAGCGGTGTATTTGCCAAGATTGCAGACGAAGTCGGCGTAAAGCTGCTGAACACCAGAGAAAACGGCTGCATGATCAGCGGCTGCGACCAGAAGACCGCAGAGGCATTCAAGCAGAAGCTGGCAAAGGAAGGTGTGGAGATCCTGTCCCGTATTCCGGTTCTGGACGACGAGGCCTAAGAGTGTAAAATTTGGAAATTAAAATAGGTGTAATCTTTTTTAGAAAAGGTTACACCTATTTTTATTGTGTATGTTCTTCGTCGCTGTCAACGGTATTGTTGACATGATTCTGATACCGCCATTCTCTGGGGGAAATGCCATAGTTGTTCTTGAATGCTCTGGAAAAGTGCATCTGGTTGGCATACCCCACTGCCAGCCCAATATCCCCGATAGAAAGGCTGGTCAGCTTCAGCAGTTCCGCCGCTTTGAGCATGCGGTAATTCAGCAGGAATTCCTGTGGCGTTTTCCCCAGTGCTTCCTTGAAAATTTTGCCGAAATAAGTGCGGTTCAGTCCACAGACACCGGCAATATCTTCAATCGTGATCTCATTTTGAAAGTTGTGTTCAATGTAGGTCAGTGCCTCGTGAATGTAGAATTCCCGCAGTTTGCTGCCGTGTTCCAGTTGTTCATCTGCCGCAGAACGCAGAAGATAATCCAGAAACAGATAGAGATGCCCGATCAGATGAAAGGGCGACTCATCTTTGTGGCGGGAGATGTACAGCATTTCGTTTGCCATGTCCTCCCGCAGGTTTTTGTTTCTGGCATGATAGACCGGTTTGTCCAGCGAAAGCCCGATGGTGTCCAGCAGGGACTTCACACGGAGTCCATCGAATTCCAGCCAGACGTATTCCCACGGCAGCTGCCTGTCGGCAACATAAGTGGTGATCTGATTGGGGAAGATCATGAACCCCTGCATGCTTTTGATCGAGTAGGTCTGGGTGACACCCTTGCTGTCGTCTGCCATCAGTGTGCCGGTGCCAGACAGGATATAGTGAAACAGATAGTGGTTTCTCGCAGCCGGTCCGAAAGAGTGTGCCGGTGCACAGCGTTCCCACCCGAACTGGAACAAGCCGAGGTCTACAAAGTTCTGATTGGGAAAAATCGAAAAGATCCAATTCTGCATAATATTACCTCTTGTCATAAATTTCATCTGAACTTGTACCATTCATGTTTTTTGTTGTTCATATGATACTCATTATAGCACGAAATATACCAAAATGCAACCTGTTTTTTGATATTTGCGGGAAAAGCGGCAAAATGGTATGAAACAAGTTGATTTGTGGTATTTACCAGTTGCATATTGGTATGTTATAATAAAAGCAGCAAAAAACACAGGGTTTTACCTGAAAAGGAGGAAGATCACATGAGAAGAAAGCATGTAGTCAGCAGCCTGATTTTGGCAGGTGCCGTGTTGTCCACACTGCCGCTGTCCGGCTGTGCAGGTACATCGAAAAATGACGGGAAAACGGAAGTGACAATGGTACAGTATAAACCGGAAGCTGTTGCGGCTTTCGAGGAAATGGAGGAACGCTTTAATGCGACCCATGATGATATTCATCTGACCATTGAATCGCCCAATGAAGCTATGACTGTGCTGAAAACACGGTTTATCCGCGGGGATTATCCGGACATTATCGGTATCGGCGGCGACATCAACTACTCCAACTTTCTGGACGCAGATATGTTTCTGGACGTTTCCGATTTTGAGGGCGTGTCAGGCATCAAACCGGCATATCTGGACATTGTAGATGAACTGGAGTTCATTCCGAAAGACGGGGTATACGGACTGCCTTATGTGGCAAACTGTGCCGGAATCCTGTACAACAAGGATATGTTCGAGGAGAATGGCTGGGAGATCCCTACCACATGGAGCGAATTCACCGACCTGTGTGAAACCATTCAGAACACCTCTGATGTGTACCCGCTGTATCTGGGATATAAGGACACATGGACTTGTATGGCACCGTGGAATGCACTGGCAGTAGGCTTGTCTTCTCCGTCCACCTGCAGCGATGTCAACGCCGGAAAGACGACCTTTACGGACGCATATCAGGAAGTTGCCGAAAAGGACAAGGTACTGCTGGACTACGCAGAACCGAATCCATATGCGTACAGCTATAATGATGCCTGCACTGCTTTTGCACGGGGCGAATCGGCAATGTATCCCATCGGCAGCTATGCGGTGCCGCAAATTCAGTCGGTAAATCCGGATATGAACATTGACTCGTTTGTATTCCCTGCAAATGAGGACGAAGCAGATAACGTGCTGAACTCCGGTGTTGACCTGCAGTTCTGCGTGATGAAAGAAACCAAGCACAAAGATGCCGTTTACGAAGTGCTGAAGTTCTTGTATGACGATGAAACCATTCAGATCTATCTGGACAACCAGAACGCAGTGCCCTGTAAGGACGGCGACTTCACTCTGCCGTCGATGCTGGACGGTATGCGTTCCTATATCGATGAGGGCAGAATGTCCGACTTCCACGATCACCACTATCCCAGTGAGATGAGCGTGGACGCAATGGTACAGACTTATCTCATGGACGACAGCAGTGACTCCACCGCCAAGTTCCTGAAGCGTTTCGATAAGGAATGGAAACGGTATAACCGCGACCTGATCGCGAAAGTACAAAAATATGAGGAGGAGAATGCATCATGAGCAAAAGAAAAGCATTGAGCAGCAACAATCGAACCTATCTGGCAATGACCATTCCGATTGTCATTCTGTTCTTCCTGTTTAACACCCTGCCGCTGATTACTGGTGCAGTTTACAGCTTCACCAACTACCGCGGCTATGGTACCTTTGATTTCGTGGGACTGCGAAATTATATCGACCTGTTTTCTGATGAACGTGTCCTGCACTCCTACCTGTTCACATTCAAGTATGCGATTGCCGGAACCATTCTCATCAACTGTCTGAGCCTGTTGCTGGCAATGGGGCTGAACAGCAGGATCCGCTGCAAGAGCCTGCTCCGCGGCGTGTACTTTGTCCCGAATATTCTGGGCGGACTGATCGTCGGCTATATTTTCAGCTTTATCTTTACCTACATCATTCCTGCTTTGGGCAAGGCAATGCACATCGGCTTTCTGGAAAACAGTATTCTTGCCAGTGAGAAATACGCGTGGATCGGCGTACTGGTTGTCGGCGTATGGCAGGCAGTCGCAATGAATACAATCATCTACATTTCTGGTTTGCAGACCGTTCCGGCAGACATCTACGAAGCCGGCATGATCGACGGTGCAAACCCGTGGCAGAAGTTCTGGAAGCTGACTTTCCCGATGCTGCTGCCGTTCGTTTCTATTAACTTGATTCTCAGCACCAAGAACATGATGATGGTATTCGACCAGATCATGTCTTTGACCAAGGGCGGTCCTGCACAGAGTACCGAGTCCATTTCCTACCTGATCTACAAAAACGGTATGGACGGCGGACAGTTCGGATTTCAGAGTGCAAACGCCGTAGTATTCTTTATTGTTATTGTGGCATTCTCGATCATTCAGATGAAGATTACCGGTAAGAAGGAGGAACAGCTATGAAAAAGACACATAAAATCGGCGGTACTAATGTGCTTCTGACCGTACTGCTGTTTCTGGGCTGCCTGACGGTATTGTTCCCGTTGTATATGACCGTCATGATCGCATTCAAGAGCCCTACCGAAATGACAAATGACATTGCCGGAGCACTCTCGTTCCCCAGCACATGGAATTTCAGCAACTTCTCCGAGGCAATGCGTGTGACAAACTTCTGGCATTCGCTGGGCAACAGCTTTCTGATCACCGCAGTGACCATTGTGCTGGCAGTATTGCTTCACTCCATGGCAGGCTATGCCATTGGCAGAAACATGGCACGGAAAAAGGGCTATAAGCTGATCTACTTTTACATCGTCAGCGGTATGTTCGTTCCTTTCGCCATTCTGATGATGCCGCTGGTTAAGCAGACCGCTATTATGGGACTGGACAACCGTCTGGGCGTTATCATTCTGTACTTGGTATTCTATATGCCTATGAACGTCATGCTGTACAGCGGCTATCTGAAAAACGTTCCGCTGGCAATGGAAGAAGCTGCAAACATTGACGGTGCTTCCACATGGAAAACCTACTGGACGATCATTTTCCCCATGATGAAGCCGATGCATGCTACCGTGGCAGTTCTGACGGCTCTGGGTACATGGAACGATGTCATGACACCGCTGGTGATCATGTCCAGCAGCGAAGACACCACCCTGCCGCTGGCACAGCTGAACTTCCAGACCCAGTTTGGCACGAACTACAATCTGGCATTTGCTTCTTACCTGCTGGCACTGATCCCGATCCTGATCTTCTACATCTTCTGTCAGAAGCAGATCATCGGCGGCATTGCCAATGGTGCAGTAAAGGGTTAAAAAAGCAAGTTTTTCATAAATTTAGTAGAATAGAGAATAGATAGAAAACCGTATGATGTGACACGATTCGAAGAATGGAACTGCAATGTCATACGGTTTTTTGTATCCTGAAGGAGTGTTGGATATGGCAATCAAGATCAATACAGAAAAGCGAATTTTTACACTGGAAACAAAGCATACCATGTACCAGATGCAGGCGGACACCTACGGGGTCCTGAGGCATCTCTGGTACGGTGCAAAGACTGGCTGTGACATGTCCTATTTGCAGGACTATCCGGACGTAGGCTTTTCCGGAAATCCCCATGATGCCGGAAATGACCGCACCTATTCGCTGGACACCCTGCCGCTGGAATATGCCGGAGCAGGCATAGGCGATTTTCGGGTGCCGGCAGTGGAAGCGGTACACGCTGACGGCAGCTGTGCACTGGATCTGCGGTACTACAGCCACACGGTGAAACAGGGCAAGTATGCCATTGCCGGTCTGCCGGCGTTGTATGCCGGAGAGGACGAAGCGGAAACATTGGAAGTGGTTCTGCGGGATACGGCTTCTGCGGTGGAAGTGACTTTGAAATACGGCGTGCTGCCGGAACTGGACGTTGTGACACGCTGTGCAGAGATCCGCAATCTGGGCGAAGCACCGGTGACACTGACCAAGGCGGCAAGCCTTTGTCTGGACATGGGACAGGGCAGCTGGGAGTGGATACACTTCTACGGCAGACACGCCATGGAACGGCAGGCAGAACGCCGTCCGCTGCTTCATGGCATTCAGGAGAGTTCCAGCACCCGCGGCACGTCCAGTCATCACCAGAATCCCACCGTGCTGCTCTGTACACCGGACTGCACGGAAACCTCCGGTGCCTGCGTGGGGGCGGCTCTGGTCTACAGCGGCAGCCACCAGACCAAGATCGAGTGTGACCAGCTGGGGCAGGTGCGTGTAGTCATGGGAATCCACCCTGACCTGTTCCGCTGGGAGCTGGGAGCAGGGGAGTGTTTTGCCACACCGGAAGTGCTGCTGTCCTATAGCAGCACCGGACTGGAAACTTTGTCCCACCAGTTTCATCGGGCAATTCGGGAACACATCTGCCGCGGCAAGTATCAGCTGGCAGAACGTCCTGTGCTGATCAACAACTGGGAAGCCACCTATTTCGGCTTCGATACGGAAAAGATCCTGCACATTGCCGAAGAAGCTGCACGCCTCGGCGTGGATATGCTGGTGCTGGACGACGGCTGGTTCGGCAAGCGGGACGACGACTGCTCCGGACTGGGGGACTGGTTTGTCAATGAGAAAAAGCTCTCCGGCGGACTGTACGATCTGGTGGAGAAGATCAAGGCGATGGGCATGCGGTTCGGCATCTGGTTCGAGCCGGAGATGATCTCCGAGGACAGCGACCTCTATCGGGCACATCCGGACTGGGCAATTCAGATTCCGGAGCGTTCGCCGATGCGGGGACGGTATCAGCTGGTGCTGGATATGACCAATCCGGAAGTACAGGAGTACCTGTTCCGTGTCATGAGCGAAGTGCTGCACAGTGCAGACATTTCCTATGTCAAGTGGGACATGAACCGCAGCATCAGTGACTGGTACACCCAGACTCTGCCCGCAGACCGGCAGGGAGAGATGCCTCACCGCTATGTGCTGGGCTTGTACGCCCTGCTGGAACGGCTGACGGCGGCGTTTCCGGAAGTACTCTTTGAGGGGTGCAGCGGCGGCGGCGGCAGATTTGATGCCGGCATGCTGTACTACTGCCCGCAGATCTGGTGCAGTGACGATACCGATGCCCGCGAACGGACAAAGATCCAGTACGGCACATCGTTCTTCTATCCCGTTTCCGCAGTGGGATCTCACGTTTCCACCGTGCCGAACCACCAGACCGGTCGCATCACACCGTTTGAAACCCGTGCGGTGACGGCTATGGCAGGCAGCTTCGGCTATGAACTGGACTTGAATCTGCTGTCTGATGCGGAAAAGCAGGCTGTGACAGAGCAAATTCAGCAGTTCAAGGCTTATGGCCCGCTGATCCACAACGGCAGGTACTACCGTCTGACCAACCCCATGACCGATGCAGAAGCGATCTGGGCATTTGCGGCACAGGACGGCAGCGAGATACTGGTGCAGGGCATGATCTTCCACGCCGAAGCCAACACTCTGCGGCATCAGGTGAAACTGCGGGGACTGTGTGCAGAAAAGCAGTACCGGCTGGACGGCACGGAACAAGTCTACACCGGTGCGGCACTCATGGCAGGCGGCGTGCTGCTGCCGAAGGCATGGGGCGATTATACGCCGGTATCCATGCACTTTACAGAAGTTTGAGGAAATTCCGCACAGTACGGGAAAAATAAAATGAGAGGATATGCGAACGATGATGACAGTTGCAGAATGGAAACAAACACTGAAAGCGGGAAAGCTGGACAAGAAGCTGAAACAGTTGTATGGTGACGATGCAGACATGCTGGTGCACCAGAAGAAGCGGTACGCGGCGGCACTGGACGAATTTGCGAAGCTGTATCCCCAGCGGAAACAAGTCGGCATTTTCTCGGCTCCCGGACGCACCGAAGTCGGCGGCAACCATACCGATCACCAGCACGGCTGCGTGCTGGCGGCGGCGGTGAATCTGGACGTGATCGCTGTTGTCGGCTTTCATCGGGAGGGCGTGATCCGGCTGAAATCTATGGGCTATTCCCAGATTCAGGTGCAGCTTTCCGATTTGTCAAAGAAGCCGGAGGAGGAAGGCACTTCCACGGCATTGATTCGGGGGATTGCTGCGAAATTTGCAGATATGGGTGTATCCCTCAGCGGCTGGGATGCTTACTCCACTTCGGAGGTGCTCAGCGGCAGCGGGCTGTCCTCCTCGGCAGCGTTTGAGGTGCTGGTGGGAACAATCATCGACCAGCATGACAACGGCGGAAAAGCCGGTGCAGTGGAAATTGCCAAGATCGGACAGTATGCGGAAAATGTATATTTTGGCAAGCAAAGCGGCTTGATGGATCAAATGGTCAGTTCCGTAGGCGGTTTCGTCTGGATCGATTTTGCGGACACTGAAAAACCGGTGATACAGAAGCATACCTTTGACTTTGCACAAGCAGGATACTGCCTGTGCATCACAGATACCAAGGGCAGCCACGCCGATCTGACACCGGATTATGTGGCGGTTCCGACGGAGATGAAGCAGGTTGCCGCTTATTTCGGAAAGTCTGTCCTGCGGGAGGTTTCCGCAGAGCAGTTCCGGAAAGCCATTCCGCGGCTGAGAAAGACCTGTTCCGACCGTGCCATTCTCCGTGCGGCACATTTCTTTGCAGAGAGCGAACGGGCAACTGCGGAGGCAAAGGCACTGGAAGACGGCGATCTGTCCGCGTTCTTTGCACTGGTGCGGGAGTCCGGCACTTCTTCTGCGGAACTGTTGCAAAATCTGTTTTCCTGCCAGAAGCCCACAGAACAGGCGATTCCGCTGGGCATCTGGTACAGCAAACAGTTCCTTGGTGAAAAGGGTGCTGTGCGGGTACACGGCGGCGGCTTTGCCGGAACTATTCAGGCATTTGTGCCGGTGGAAGAAGCCGAGGCATATTGTCAGTGTATGAACCAGCTGTTCGGAAAGGGCAGCTGTCACAAGCTTTCTGTCCGTCCGATGGGCGGTGTCAGAGTTTAAGCTTTTGGAAAGGAGCAATTGCAATGCGTATTTTAGTATTGGGCGGAGCCGGCTATATCGGTTCCCATACGGCACTGGAACTGGTGCGTGCCGGAGAAGATGTGATCGTGGCGGACAATCTGGTGACAGGGCACCGCGAAGCCATTCCGGCAGGGGCAAAGTTCTATCAGGGCGACCTGCACGACTTTGCATTTCTGGATAATCTGTTTCAGCAGGAACAGATCGATGCAGTCATTCACTTTGCGGCATACTCGCTGGTGGGAGAGAGCGTCACAAATCCGCTGAAATATTATGACAACAACCTTTGCGGCACACGGGTGCTGCTGGAGGCAATGGTCAAAAATCACGTGGACAAGATCGTCTTTTCCTCCACCGCGGCAACCTATGGCGAACCGGAGCACATTCCGATTCTGGAAACCGACCGGACGCTGCCGACAAACCCTTACGGAGAAACCAAGCTGGCAATGGAAAAGATGTTCCACTGGACGGCAAACGCACATGGACTGCGGTATGTTTCCCTGCGGTATTTCAACGCCTGCGGAGCAGATGCCAGCGGCACCATTGGCGAGGCACATAATCCGGAAAGCCACCTGATCCCGCTGATTTTACAGGTGCCCAACGGCAAGCGGGAAGCGATCTCCATTTACGGCACAGACTATGACACGCCGGACGGCACCTGCATCCGGGACTATATCCATGTGACCGATCTGGCACAGGCACACATTCTGGCGGTGCAGTATCTGCAAAATGATGGCGAGAGCAGCATTTTCAATCTGGGCAACGGCGTAGGCTATTCTGTGCGGGAAGTGATCGAAACTGCCCGCAAGGTGACAGGACACCCGATTCCCGCAGTGGAAACCCCGCGGCGTGCCGGCGATCCTGCACGGCTGGTGGCTTCCAGCGAAAAGGCAAAGGCTGTGCTGGGCTGGAAACCGGTACATGACAGTCTGGAAGAAATCATTGCCAGTGCATGGAACTGGCACCAGCATCACCCCGACGGCTATGCTGAGTAAAGGAAACACTGCATAAAGCCCGCCTGACGGCTTTGCACGCAATCTGCTTGCAGATTTTCCGTCATATTGCCCAGAAATCCCTTGCCATACGGCAGTATGCCTGCGGAATTTCTGTGCAATCTGCCAAAAAATCTGACTACGCATCTTACGCACAAGCTTTATGCAGCGTTTCCTAAGGAAAACATAGAATTACCATTTAAACGTGAAAAAAGCACCTCATTTTGAACTGCACCTAATTGTTGGATTTTTTTGGTCTAACTTTTGGGAATTCAAAATGAGGTGCTTTCATCATTTTTGTGCTTTTCTGCAAATTCTTTTTTAAATTTTTCGAATTCTGCATCGAAATCTTCTATTCCCACCGGAAGTCAACGAGTTTCTCTGCACGATACGTTTTCTTATATCAGCAAACCGCCCTACTTTTTCTCCAAAAGTGAGGCTTGCTTTTTTCTGAAAAATCTGCTATACTAAAAAGAAATAAAGGCAACACCGCATAAAGCTTGTGCAGTGTTGCCCGAAGCAATTCCGGAAAGGAGCGTGATGTTGTGCGGCGAAAGCTGAAAAAACTGATCAGCATGTTGACCAGCCGAGTGGTAATTATCGGATTCCTGATTGTCTTGCAGCTGGTGTGGTTTGTGATCTTGTTTCTGCGGCTGACACAGTATGCAACGTGGATCAATATTACATTTGTCGGACTGAGTCTGGCGATTGAATTGTATATCATCAATAAGTCCGGAAATCCCTCTTATAAAATTCTCTGGATGCTGTTTATCGGTACGTTCCCGCTGTTGGGCGGAATGATGTATCTGCTGTTCGGGGACAAGCGTCCCTCGCGGCGGATTCGCCGGCAGCTGCACCACGGCAGGCGAGTGATCGGGATTCGTCCCTCCGTGGGCTGTTCTGCGGCGGCACTTCCGGTACGCATGGCGGAAACCAGCTTCTATCTGGAAAGCAGCGGTTTTCCCATGTACCAGAATACCAAGGTGGAATATTTTTCTTTGGCAGATGAAGCGTTCCCCCAACTGCTGGAGGATCTCCGGAAAGCCAGACATTATATTTTTATGGAATACTTTATCGTGACAGACGGAGTCATGTGGGATTCGATCAAAGCCGTTCTGAAAGAAAAGGCAGCCGCCGGCGTGGAAGTTCGCTTCGCCTATGACGATCTGGGGAGCGTGGGCTGTCTGCCGAAAAATTTCCGGAAAGAACTTGCGGCGGCGGGAATCCATGTGCTGGCGTTCAATCCGTTCCGACCGGCACTTTCCGCGGTGATGAACAACCGGAACCACCGGAAGATCACTGTCATTGACGGCTACATTGCCTATACCGGCGGCTTCAATCTGGCAGATGAGTATATCAACCAGAAACAGCGGTTCGGGCACTGGAAAGACACCGGACTGCGGCTTTACGGCGAGGGCGTGTACAGCCTTACGCTGATGTGTCTGGAGCTGTGGAATGCATTCTACAACACCAATGACAACTGCAAGAAGTACCTGCCGCACCGGTATCATCCGGAACCGTTTCCCACAGACGGCTATGTGCAGCCCTACTGCAACTCGCCCTTTGAAAATGAAACGCTGGCACAGGATATTTATCTGGATCTGCTGTATCAGGCGAAAGAGTATGTGTATATCTTCACGCCGTATCTGGCAATCGATGACGAAATGCAGCATGCCCTTTGCATGGCGGCACAACGCGGAGTTGATGTGCGGCTTGTGACACCGGGGATTCCGGATAAGCGTGTGGTGTATTCTCTCACCCGTTCCTATTATGAGCCGCTGATTCGGGCAGGGGTGCGGATCTATGAGTATACGCCGGGATTTATCCATGCCAAAAGCTATCTGGTAGATGACAGGATCGGCATTGTAGGAACGATCAACATGGACTATCGCAGTTTGTACCTGCACATGGAGTGTGCGGCAATGCTGGTGGAATGCAGTGCGTTGCAGAAGATGAAGCTGGACTGCGTTGTGACCATTGAGAAAAGCCGCCGTGTGACGCTTCAGGACTGCAAGCGTCGCCGGCACAGTCTGCTCTGGCAGGCAATCCTGCGGACGATCAGCCCGCTTCTGTGATCTAGGGTGTGTTGACACTAAGCCTGACACGTGTCTTTTGGAGTGATTTTTCCCCGTTCGTCGTTAAAAATCCTTGCCGTGCGAAAGCACGCCTGCGAATTTTTGCCTAGAACGGAGAAAAATCACCTCACAAAATTCGCATATCATTATAGTGTCAACACCCCCTAGCGATTTCAAAACAAACCGGCAGACAGTTTTCCCAACTGTCTGCCGGTTTTTGCTTTCGGGTGATACTGCACAAAGCCGTCAGGCGAACTTTGCACGGTATTGCCTTAGAAAATACTCATGAATCCGACTGCTTTTCCCAGTATGCGGATATTGTCCAGTTCTTCTCCCACATAGACCAGCGGAGAGTATGCCGGATTTTCCGGTACCAGCTGTAAGCGTGCGTGCTCTCTGTCGTAGTAGACCCGTTTCAGCGTGGCTTCGTCGTCAATGATTACAGCCGCGATCTCGCCGTTTTCCACCATGGGCTGGCTGCGGATAAACACCGCATCGCCGTCGTAGATCCGTGCCCCGATCATGCTGTCGCCCCGTGCCAGCAGACAGAAGTCCGCAGCAATTTCCGCATCAGCGATCAGAAAGGTCTCCCGATCTTCCTGTGCAAAGATCGGTTCGCCGCAGGCGATCTCACCCAGCAGCGGAAAGCGTTTCAGCTGAATCGGGCGAAGATTGGGATAGTCCTCCCACGAAACAGGCGGTTCTTCGGGGCTGTCATAGCCCAGCAGCCATGCTTCCTTTACGCCGAGAGCCTTCGCCAGCAGCCGCAGCTTGCTCTCCTTCGGGCGGAAAGAGCCGGAACAATACTGGCTCATGGTGGAACGGGAAATGCCGGTTTTGGCACACAAGTCAGACTGTGTCATGTGTTTTTGCTGCATCGCCTGCTGCAGCCGGTTGTGGAATGTTTCCATAGGGGTATACCTCCGTTGTTCTGTTTTTCGGAACAACTGCATTATACCACGCTTTTCGGGAAAAGACAAGGGGATTCGTTAGATTTTTTGAAGAAACCGGACAACTTTTCAAACCGGCGGAAAATCGGCTGCGATTTCTGTAAAATTATAGTTAGCTTATACTAACTATGAAAAACCGCATTCTCGTTTCGGGAAACAAAGTTTTTTCAAAGGGGCATGACAAAAAAACAGCGTATTTCCGCGAAAAACTTTGCAAAACATGAGGTATTTCAAAAGCTGTTGATTTTTTCACAAAGAAATGGTATAATGCAAAATGACATGAAATTTCCCGAATGGTGTCGTGTGACAGAAATTTTACCATTCGGGAATCGACACCGGAGGCTGTTATGCCGCTTGTTCATACAAAATTTGCGATTGTCCCTTGAAAAATCAGGCGGAATATGTTATAATATCATAGATAGTACATCATGTAGTTTTTCTCTGGAAAAGCGACGGCTTTCGGGGAGAATCCTTGATTTTTCTGTCGGGAACTGTCACAGACAGTTTCGCTATGGCGGTGCTGTGCCGTGTTGTACAGCAGATTTTTTTGTGCCGTGCCGCCGTGAAAATAACGTTCGGACAGGACGGGATCAGGAGCCGCTTTCAGCGGTTCCGACAGCGAAGAAAGGCTGTTCTGTCATAAAAGTATGTTTCCGTGAAAGGGTGCATTGCATCGGCACGGGGATCCGGCTGTGGAACCGCAGAAAGACTGCGGACAAGCAGCCCGAACTGACGGACTGCAGCCGAGGGCAGGACAGTCTTTTTACCGGACACAAAAGCGTTTCTGCCGTACAGCAGAAACAGACACAATCACCATCATCAAAATTTCAAAATAGGAGAGATGAACATGGAGTATCGCATTGAACACGATTCGATGGGCGAAGTAAAGGTGCCCGCCGATAAGTACTGGGCAGCACAGACAGAACGCAGCCACGAGAACTTCCTGATCGGTGTGGGCATTGAAACCATGCCCCGCGAGATCACACACGCTTTCGGTATCCTGAAAAAGGCTGCCGCTATGGCAAACCACAAGCTCCGTCCGGAGCGTATGACAGAGGAGAAGCTTTCTGCAATCTCCACTGCCTGTGACGAAGTGATCTCCGGCAGCCTGAACGAGCATTTTCCGCTGGTTGTATGGCAGACAGGCAGCGGCACACAGTCCAACATGAACGCCAACGAAGTTATCGCAAACCGCGGTAATGAAGTTGCCGGAAAGAAGATCCTGCACCCGAATGACGATGTCAATATGAGTCAGTCTTCTAACGACACATTCCCCACTGCAATGCATATCTCTGCTGTTCTGGCTGTAGAGGATAAGGTACTGCCGGCAATTGACGAATTGGTGGCTACCTTCCGCCGTCTGGAAGAAGAACACAAGGGCATTGTAAAAAGCGGCAGAACCCACCTGCAGGATGCAACACCGATCCAGTTCTCGCAGGAGATTAGCGGCTGGCGTACTTCTCTCGAGCGTGATCGCGAGATGCTCGTTTCTGCGTTGCCGTACCTGAAGACACTGGCACTGGGCGGCACCGCAGTTGGTACCGGTCTGAATGCACCGGAGGGCTTTGACGTAGAAGTTGCCAAGGCAGTTTCTGAACTGACCGGCAAGGACTTCGTCACCGCTTCCAACAAATTCCATGCACTGACCAGCAAGGATGAGATCGTATTTGCACACGGTGCCCTGAAGGCTTTGGCTGCGGATATGATGAAGATCGCCAACGACGTTCGCTGGCTGGCAAGCGGTCCGAGAGATGGTCTGGGTGAAATCACCATTCCGGAAAACGAACCGGGTTCTTCCATCATGCCGGGCAAGGTCAATCCAACACAGTGCGAACAGGCAACCATGGTTGCTGTTCAGGTAATGGGCAACGACGTGGCAGTCGGCATGGCAGCTTCTCAGGGTAACTTTGAACTGAACGTATTCATGCCGGTTTGTGCGTATAACTTCCTGCAGTCTGCACGTCTGCTGGCAGAGTCCATTGTCTCCTTCAATAAGAACTGTGCAGTGGGCATCTGTGCAAACCGCGAAAAGATGCACCACAACCTGCACAATTCTCTGATGCTGGTAACCGCACTGAACCCCTACATCGGTTATGAGAATGCTGCAAAAACTGCAAAGAAGGCGTTCCATGACAACATCTCGCTGAAGGAAGCCTGCGTAGAGCTGGGATTCCTGACAGCTGAACGGTTCGACGAAGTATTCCATCCCGAGGAGATGGCGTGAACCGTCTGCACTTCGGTGCAAAAAAACAGGAAGGAAAGGTAGTTTTGCTATGACATACAGTTATTTTCCGGGCTGTACACTGAAGACCAAGGCGAAAGACCTCGATCACTATGCTCGGATCTCTGCTGAAGCACTGGGCTTTACTCTGGAAGAACTTCCGGACTGGCAGTGCTGCGGCGGTGTGTATCCAATGGCGAAGAATGAGATCGCAACCAAGCTCTCATCGATTCGCGCACTGGCAAAAGCAAAGGAACTGGGACAGCCTCTGGTTACCCTTTGTTCTGCCTGTCATAATGTCATCAAGCAGGTCAACCATGATATGCAGACCGATGACAACATTGTTCTGAAAGCAAACAATTATCTGAAGCTGGCAGAGCCGTATCAGGGCGAAACCGAAGTTCTGCATTATCTGGAAGTACTGCGGGACAAGGTCGGCTTCGATGAACTGAAAAAGAAAGTGGTAAATCCGCTGAAGGGCAAGAAGATCGCCGCATATTACGGATGTCTTCTGCTCCGTCCGGGAAAGACCATGCAGATGGATAATCCGGAGAATCCGAAGATTCTGGAAGACTTTATCCGTGCAATTGGTGCAACACCGGTACTGTATCCGATGCGGAACGAATGCTGCGGCGGCTATCTGACACTGGACGAAAAGTCTGTGGCAGAGTCCAGAAGCAACAAGGTGATGACCAGTGCCAAGGACCACGGTGCAGAAATGGTGATCACCGCATGTCCGCTTTGTCTGTACAACCTCCAGAAGAATTCCGGCGTTTCGGATCTGCCGGTCGTATACTTTACCGAGCTGCTGGCGGAAGCACTCGGTCTGAAATAAGGAGGAACGAAAATGGCAGATTTGAAAGAACTCGTTCTGACAACCAGCGGCGTGAATCCGCTGAAGTGTATGCGTTGCGGAAAGTGCAGCGGTACCTGTCCGTCTTATGATGCAATGGAATATCATCCGCATCAGTTTGTATATATGGTGGAAAAAGGTGACATCGAAAAGCTGATGGCATCGAAGTCCATTTATACATGCCTGTCCTGCTTTGCCTGCGTAGAACGCTGCCCGCGTGACGTGGAACCGGCAAAACTGGTGGAAGCAGTCAGACTGGCGGTAATCCGTCAGCAGGGACAGAATCACCTGAAATCGGAGCAGATTCCCGAAATGCTGGACGACGATTTGCCGCAGCAGGCAATCGTCAGTGCATTCCGGAAATACAGCAAATAAGGAGGCATAAAAATGCGGAGAATAGGTGTTTTTGTATGCCACTGCGGTACGAACATTGCGGCGACCGTCGACGTAAAAACTGTTGCTGAAACTCTTGGAAAAGAGCCGGCAGTCGTTTATGCGACCGACTATCCCTATATGTGCTCAGAGGCAGGCCAAAACATAATCAAAGATGCGATCAAGGAGTATCAGCTGGAGGGCGTTGTTGTATGTTCATGTTCGCCCCGTATGCATGAGGCAACTTTCCGTAAGACTGTTGCAGCAGCAGGCCTGAACCCCTACATGCTGGAAGTCGCAAATATTCGTGAACAGTGCTCGTGGATCCACAAGGATATTCCGGAGGCAACCGCAAAGGCAATCGTCCTCGGACGTGCAGCAATTGCAAAGGTTCTGCTGAATACCCCGCTGATCGCCGGCGAAAGTCCGGTAACCAAGCGTGCTCTGGTCATCGGCGGCGGTATCGCAGGTATCCAGACTGCTCTGGATATTGCAGAAGCCGGCTATCCGGTAGACATCGTCGAAAAGGAACCGACCATCGGCGGTAAGATGACACAGATCGATAAGACATTCCCGACACTGGACTGCTCGTCCTGTATCCTGACACCGAAAATGGTAGAATGTGCACAGAACGACAAGATCACGATCTACTCCTACAGTGAAGTAGAAGCAGTGACCGGTTTCGTGGGCAACTTCAGCGTCAAGATTCGCCGTAAGGCTCGTTTTGTCGATGAGGATAAGTGTACCGGCTGCGGTGCATGTACGGAAAAGTGTCCGGTAAAGAACATTCCGGACGCTTACAATCTGGGCCTGAGCAACCGTCACGCTGCATATATCCCGTTTGCACAGGCGATCCCGAACGTTGCTGTTCTGGACTCCACACGCTGCATCAAGCTCACCAAGGGCAAGTGCGGTCTGTGTTCGACAGTTTGCTCTGCCGGTGCGATCGACTACGAGCAGAAGGAAACTTTCGTAGAAGAAAAGTACGGTGCAATCGTTGCCGCTACCGGTTACAATCCGATCAACATTGACGGCTATGACGAATTCGCATATTCCCAGAGCAAGGACGTTGTCACTTCTCTGGAATTCGAGCGGATCCTGAAGGCAGACGGTCCGACAGAAGGTCATTTGCAGCGTCTGTCCGACGGCAAGCAGCCGAAGACACTGGTATTCGTACAGTGCGTCGGCAGCCGTGAATCTGGTTCTCAGCATGGCTGCGGTAAGGAATACTGCTCCAAGATCTGCTGTATGTATACCGCAAAGCACGCAATGCTGTGCCGCGAAAAATATCCGGATACCGATGTCTATGTATTCTACATCGACGTTCGTACACCGGGCAAGAACTATGATGAGTTCTATCGCCGTGCCGTAGAACAGTATGGCGTACATTATATTAAGGGTATGGTCGGCAAGGTTGCTCCGCAGTCTGACGGCACACTGGACGTTCAGGCTTCTGATCTGATCTCCAACGAACAGCTGCACATCAAGGCAGATATGGTCGTTCTGGCTGCTGCGATCGAAGCAGACAAGAGTGCCCGTCCGCTGGCAACCATGCTGACTGCAAGCATGGATACCAACGACTTCTTCACAGAAGCTCACGCAAAGCTGCGTCCGGTAGAATCCCCGACAGCCGGTGTATTCCTTTCCGGTGTTTGTCAGGGACCGAAGGATATTCCGGAAACCGTTGCACAGGCTGGTGCCGCTGCTTCTAAGGTTATCGGTCTGCTGGCAAAGGACAAGCTGTCCTGCAACCCGTGCGTATCCCATTCGGATCCCATGAAGTGCAATGGCTGCTCGTCTTGTGCAAATGTCTGCCCGTACGGTGCAATTACTTATGAGGAGAAGGACTTCAGCCGCCGTCAGGACGGCTCGATGATTCGCCGCGTAGCAGTTGTCAATGAGGCAGTATGTCAGGGCTGCGGTGCTTGTACCGTTGCATGCCCGTCCGGTGCAATGGATCTGAAGGGCTTCGCAACCGGTCAGATTATGGCGGAGGTAGATGCAATATGCAAGTAAATCAGGAATTTAAACCGAAAATCGTCGCATTCTGCTGTAACTGGTGTTCTTATGCAGGTGCGGACCTTGCGGGTACAAACCGTTCAAATTATCCGGCAGATGTCAAGATCATTCGTGTACCTTGCTCCTGCCGTGTCAATCCACTCTTTATTCTGCGTGCATTCCAGCGTGGTGCAGACGGCGTGATCCTCTGCGGCTGTCACCCGGGTGACTGCCACTATACCACTGGTAACTACTATGCCCGCCGCAGAATGACACTGCTGTTCTCGATGCTGGATTATCTGGGTATCGAGAAAGAGCGTACCCGTGTAGAATGGGTATCCGCCGCAGAAGGTGCAAAGTTCGCTGCAACCATGAATGAGTTTGTAGAAACTGTCACTGCACTGGGCGAGAACAAAAGACTGGAGGATCTGAGATGCAAAGCGAAATGATGAAAAGAGCCTCCGAGCTGTTGGCAGACGGTACAGTTGTTCGTGTGCTGGGCTGGAAAAACGGTGAGTTTGTCTATGATCCCACACCGGCTGTGTTCGATTCTGCAGAAGCTTTGGAAAAGGATTTTGTATATCACGATTTCTGCGGCAGCAATCTGTCGAAGTATCTGATCAAACTGTCTAAGCTGGAGGGCAAGACACTGGTTTTCCTGAAGCCGTGTGATTCCTATAGCTTCAACCAGCTGCTGACAGAACACCGCATCAAGCGGGAAAACGTTTACATCATCGGCGTTCCCTGTGACGGCAAGCTGGATCCGGATAAGGTACGTGAAGCCGGTGCCGAGGGCATTCTGGGCATCACCACTGACGGTGACACCGTAAAGGCGGAAACCATGTACGGTGAAGTTTCTGTCAGCAAGAAGGACTGCCTGCTGGAACGCTGCGAAGTCTGCAAGAGCCACAAGGTTGTTGTCTACGATGAGATGCTGGGCGAAAACGGTGAGGAAAATCCGGAGTCCGGTCGTTTCGATATGGTCGCAAAGCTGGAGGCTATGACACCGGAAGAAAGATTCGCATTCTGGCGTGGGGAACTGTCCCGCTGCATTCGCTGCAACGCCTGCCGCAACATCTGTCCGGCATGCAGCTGCGAACAGTGCGTCTTTGACAATCCGGCATCTGGTGTTTCCCAGAAGGCAGCAGCAGACTCCTTCGAAGAAAACATGTTCCACATTATTCGTGCATTCCACGTAGCAGGTCGCTGTACCGACTGCGGTGAGTGCTCCAGAGTATGTCCGCAGCACATTCCGCTGCACCTGCTGAACCGGAAGTTCATCAAGGATATTAACACCTATTATGGCGAATATCAGGCTGGTGCAGAGGAAGGCAGCCGTGCACCGCTGGTGAACTTCACCAAGGAAGACTGCGAGCCGAATGTGGTTTATAAAGGAGGCAGCAAGTGATGAAAAAAGTATCTCGAGAAAATCTGGACGCTTTGTTCGCTGCCATCGCAGAAGCAAAGAAACTCTATCTGCCGGTTGCTGACGGCACCGATGAAAAACGTGGTGCAAAGTACAGCGTCTGGACACCGGAAGCAAAGTATGCTGCGGAGGCAGTCAACACTGTCCGCAGTGCCAAGGACTTTTTCTTCCCGCAGGTAGAAAACATGGTCAACTTCAAGGTCAACGGCAAGAAGATCGAAGTCGATGATATTCGTACCGAGTGCGAGGACTTCGTGATCTTCGGCGTGCGTGCCTGTGATGCGGCAAGCTTCAAGATCCTGGACAGCGTGTATCTGTCGGAACCGGTAGATACCTACTATCAGAACCGTCGGGAACACGGCGTGGTAATGACCATGTCCTGCAGCAAGCCCAGTGAAACCTGCTTCTGCTCGGTATTCGGTATCGATGCCGCAGAACCGGCTGGTGATGTCAGCTGCTGGCTGACAGATGATGCAGTGCTGATGCAGGCAAACACCGAAAAGGGTGAGGCTCTGCTGGCTTCTCTGCCGATGCTGGAAGATGCCGCAGACGATGCTGCGGAAGAATCCAAGGCAAAGACCAAGGCAATTCTGGAAAAGCTGCCGCTGAAGAACCTCTCTACCGACTCCTTTGGCGGAGATAAGCTGATGGAACTGTTCAGTTCCGATAAGTGGGCAAGCCTGTCAGAAGCATGTCTGGGCTGCGGCACCTGTACTTTCGTGTGCCCGACCTGTCAGTGCTATGACATTCGCGACTATGACACCGGTCACGGCGTACAGCGGTTCCGCTGCTGGGACAGCTGTATGTACGCTGACTTTACCAAGACAGCCGGCGGTCAGCCGCGTCCCACACAGCTGGAGCGTTTCCGTCAGCGGTTCATGCATAAGCTGGTTTACTATCCGGCAAACAACGACGGCGTATTTGGCTGCGTTGGCTGCGGTCGCTGCATGAAGAGCTGCCCGATTTCCATGAACATTGTAAAGGTCATGAAGACTTTAGGGGAGGGTAACGCATGAAACAAGAAGCATTGATTCCGAAGGTCGGCGTGGTAACTGACATTCGTCAGGATACTCCCGATGTCAAGACATTCCGCGTGGTCGGTCTGGACGGAAACAAACTGTTCGAGCATATGCCCGGTCAGTGTGCGATGGTTTCCATTCCGGGCATTGGCGAAGGTATGTTCTCCATTACATCTTCTCCGACAAACAAGGAATTCATGGAATTTTCGATCAAGAAGTGCGGCTGTCTGACAAGCTGGCTGCACATGATGGACGTTGGACAGGAAGTCACCGTCAGAGGTCCGCTGGGAAAGAACTTTCCGGTGGAAACCGTTCCGACACCGGAAAACGGCAACTATGGTCTGAAAGGAAAGGATCTGCTGTTTATCGCCGGCGGTATCGGTCTGGCTCCGCTGCGTTCCGTCATCAACTATTGCCGTGACAAAAAGCGTGAGAATCCTGACGCTTATGGTTCTCTGCATATCATTTACGGCTCCCGTTCCAAGGACGATCTGGTAGACTATCAGGAAATTCTGGACGAATGGAGCAAGGACTGCAAAGTGGATCTGACCATCGACCGTGAACAGGAGGGCTGGGACGGTCACGTTGGCTTTATTCCGAACTATGTCAAGGAACTGAAGCCGGACCTGAACCGTACTGTTTTGATCTGCGGACCTCCGATCATGATCAAGTTCACACTGGACGGTCTGAAAGAACTGGGCTTCCAAGAAGAACAGGTCTATACCACAATGGAACTGCGTATGAAATGCGGTATCGGCAAGTGCGGACGCTGCAATATCGGTGACAAGTACGTCTGCAAGGACGGTCCGGTATTCCGCTTTGATGAGCTGTCCGAACTGCCGAACGAATATTAATGGTAAAGGAGAATTCACATGGAACAGATGGTTAATGTGTTCGTGATGGGCAAGAAGTATGAGGTTCCTGCCAGTCTGACCATCATGAAGGCTTTGGAATACGCTGGCTATAAACTGGTTCGCGGCTGCGGCTGCCGAAATGGTTTCTGCGGTGCCTGTGCAACAATTTACCGGATCAAGGGTGACAGAGAACTGCACACCTGTCTGGCATGCTCCACACAGGTGGTAGAAGGCATGTACATCACACAGCTGCCGTTCTTCCCGCTGATCAAGGAGATCTATGACATCAACGAGGTTCGTCCGGACGAAACCGTAATGATGAAGAACTATCCGGAAATCTATTCCTGCATCGGCTGTAACGCTTGTACTAATGCTTGTACACAGGGTCTGAACGTTATGCAGTATATCGCATATGCACAGCGTGCGGAATATGCAAAGTGTGCAGAAGAATCTTTCGACTGCGTTATGTGCGGCGTATGTTCTTCCCGCTGTCCGGCTGGTATCTCGCACCCGCAGGTTGCAATGCTGGCTCGCCGCCTGAACGGTAAGTACATTGAACCGAAATGTCAGCATCTGGCAGATCGTGTCAAGGAAATCGAAGAAGGCAAGTGCGAAGAAGCAATCCGTGCAAATATGGCACTGAGCGATGCGGAGATTCGTGAAAAGTACAACAATCGTGAGATTGAAAAGTAAGGAGGTGCGGTATCATGTATACGGAAGAAATGCTGGAATCCATTAAGAAGGTAGAAGCAAAGCGTGCAGAAAATGCTGCAATGGAACCGAGAAGAATGACCGCAGAGGAAAAGGATCAGGTTCTGAAAGAAAACCACCCGGACTATCGCGAAGATCAGTTCGACGTGCTGACTGTTGGTCCGAACAAGGGCGAAAAGGCTCCGAAGGAACTGGTAAAAATGCTCCAGTCTGACAGCCGCCTGAAGGACAACCTGCCGGATCTTTCCTGTCCGGATTATGAAACCGACGTGCTCATCATCGGCGGCGGCGGTGCTGGTGCATCTGCTGCGATCGAAGCGGACAACGCAGGCGAAAAGGTTATGATCGTAACCAAGCTGCGTATCGGTGATGCAAACACCATGATGGCAGAAGGCGGCATTCAGGCTGCGGATAAGCCGAACGATTCTCCGGCACAGCACTTCCTCGACTGCTACGGCGGCGGTCACTTTGCTGCGGACAAGGAACTGGTTTATAAGCTGGTTACCGAGGCTCCGGACGGCATCGAATGGCTGCAGGATCTGGGCGTTGAGTTCGATAAGGACGCAGAAGGCAACATGATCACCACCCACGGCGGCGGTACTTCCCGTAAGAGAATGCACGCTGCGAAGGACTACTCCGGTGCAGAGATCATGCGTACCCTGCGTGACGAAGTGCTGAACCGTAAGATTCCGGTAGTGGATTTCACTTCTGCAATCGAACTGATCATGGACGACAAGGGTCACTGTGCCGGTGCCGTTCTGATGAACATGGAAACCGGCGAGATCCTGATCGCCAAGGCAAAGGTTGTTATCATTGCTACCGGCGGTGCAGGCAGAATGCACTATCAGGGCTTCCCGACTTCCAACCACTACGGTGCAACCGCAGACGGTCTGGTACTGGCTTATCGTGTGGGTGCTCCGCTGCGTGAGCAGTACACCCTGCAGTATCACCCGACCGGTGCTGCATTCCCGGAACAGATCTTCGGTGCACTGGTTACCGAAAAGGTTCGTTCTCTGGGTGCAAAGCTGGTAAACGTAGACGGCGAAGTCTTCATGAACCCGCTGGAAACTCGTGACGTTACCGCATCTACCGTTATTCGTGAATGCCGCCGCGGCAAGCAGGTAGACACTCCGACCGGTGGTCAGGGTGTATGGCTGGACGCTCCGATGATCGACATTATTCACGGCGAAGGCACAATCGAAAAGCGGATTCCGGCAATGCTGAGAATGTTCCTGAAGTATGGCATCGACATTCGGAAGCAGCCGATGCTGATCTATCCGACTCTGCACTACCAGAACGGTGGTGTCAAGGTTGGCACAGACAGCCAGACCTGCGTAGAAAACCTGTTCGTTGCCGGCGAAGCTGCTGGTGGTGTACACGGTGAAAACAGACTGATGGGTAACTCTCTGCTGGACGTTATCGTATTCGGCCGTAACGCTGGTAAGTACGCTGCTGCAAAGGCAAAGACTGTTGAAGTCGGCAAGCTGACTCTGGATCACGTTGCAAAGTTCGAAAAGGAACTGGCTGACGCTGGTATCCAGCCGGACGAAGTTTCTCCGAAGCTGCTGCCGGATTATACCCGCAAGGTAAACGACTAAAAACGTCTGTCAAAGACAGCAATATCATATAGAAAGAGCCGATGATGCGGAAGCGTGTCATCGGCTCTTTTGTGAACTTTTTTCTTTTTACTTGACAAGATTCATGAAGTTGGGTATAATATAAGAGTAAAAGAGAGTAGCTGGCAGGAGATTCTCCTGTTTATGCGGCGTCAGTACGGTCGTTTGAGAAAATGACCCGCTTCATATCTAAACGGCAAGACTTTTACGGAGCACGTTTGACAGGAAAGCTGTCGGTTCCGTATGGTCTTGCCGTTTTTTTCTGTCCGTGCCTGTCCGACCCGCATGCTACAAAGGAAAGGAATGTTGTACATGAACGAACATTATCGGCAGAAACCCGAAGAACTCTGTCAGGAGTTAGGCACATGTCCAGAGGGACTATCGTCGGAAACTGCGGCGAAACATCTGGAACAGTATGGGAAAAATGCCATTGCAGAGGCGAAAAAAAAGCCGACGTGGCTGATTTTTCTGGAACAGTTCAAGGATTTTCTGGTCATTATTCTGATTATCGCCGCCCTGATCTCTGCATTTACCGGCGATTTGGAAAGCTTTATTGTTATTATCGCCGTAATCACCATGAATGCGATTCTGGGAACGGTGCAGACCGTCAAGGCGGAAAAGTCGCTCTCCAATCTGAAAAAGCTGTCGTCGCCTACGGCAAAGGTGCTCCGTGACGGACAGACAGCAATTCTGCCGGCAGAGGAGATCACTGTTGGTGACGTAGTCCTGCTGGAAGCCGGCGACCAGATCCCTGCGGACGGCAGACTGATCGACTGTGCATCACTTCAGACAAACGAAAGTGCCCTCACCGGCGAAAGCACCAACGTGGAAAAATTTCTGGACACCATTACAGACGAAGTGCCGCTGGCAGACCGGAAGAACATGGTGTATTCCGGCGGATTTGTCACCTACGGACGCGGTGCTTACGTGGTTACAGAAGTGGGCATGCAGACCGAAGTGGGAAAGATCGCGTCCCTGATCCAGAACGCAGAGGCTCGGAAAACCCCGCTGCAAATCACACTGGACCAGTTCGGCAAACGGCTTTCTATCGGTATTATGATCGTCTGTGCACTGGTGTTCGTGCTGAGCATGATTCGCGTTGATGTGATCAATTTCAGTGCAGTTATGGATTCCCTGATGTTTGCCATTGCTCTGGCAGTTGCAGCAATTCCGGAGGCGTTGAGTTCCATTGTCACAATCGTGCTGTCGTTTGGTACCCAGAAGATGTCGCAGGAACACGCCATTATGCGAAAGCTACAGGCAGTCGAGGGACTGGGTTCTGTTTCCGTCATTTGTTCGGATAAAACCGGTACCCTGACACAGAACAAGATGACCGTCCGGAAAATCGTGGTGCAGGATCATATCATTGCCGCCGAAGATGTCAGTCCGGAAAATCCGGAGGAACAGGAGCTGATTCTGGCATCTGTGCTGTGCAGTGATGCCACATGTCAGGACGGCACCGAGATCGGCGACCCGACGGAAACGGCTCTGGTGCGGTTTGCCCAGAACTGCGGGCTGTCCGATGAGAAAATGCGTGGGGAACATGTTCGCATCAGCGAGATTCCCTTTGACTCTGACCGCAAGCTGATGTCTACCCTGAACCAGCACGGTGATGTGCGGAAAATGTACACCAAGGGTGCAACAGACGTGCTGCTGAACCGCATGACATGTTCTGATGCAGAGAAGCAGGAAATTGTGGAACAGGTGGAAGAATTGTCGAAACAAGGTCTGCGTGTACTCTGTTTTGCGGCAAAGCCGTTCTCCGGTGATACGCTGAGCGTTGAGGACGAAAACGACCTGACCTATCTGGGACTGATTGCCGAAATGGACCCGCCCCGTGAGGAATCCAAACAGGCAGTTGCAGAGTGCAGATCTGCCGGAATCAAGCCGGTAATGATCACCGGTGACCACATTGTCACCGCCTCGGCGATCGCCAAGGAGATCGGCATTCTGGAAAAGCCTGAAGAAGCTGTAGAGGGTGCGGCACTGGACGCTTACACCGACGAGCAGCTGGTGGACTTTGTGGCAGACAAATCGGTTTATGCCCGTGTGACACCGGAGCATAAGATTCGCATTGTCCGTGCATGGCAGAAGCGTGGCAATATCGTTGCCATGACCGGTGACGGTGTCAACGATGCACCGGCACTGAAACAGGCTGATGTAGGCGTGGCAATGGGCATCACCGGTACAGAGGTTTCCAAGGACGCTGCAGCAATGATTCTGACGGACGATAACTTCGCTACCATTGTCAAAGCAGTGAAGAATGGCAGAAATATCTACGAGAACATCAAGAAGGCAATTCTGTTCCTGTTGTCCGGCAATCTGGCGGGTATCATTACAGTGCTGTTCTGCTCGCTGGCAGGGCTGCCGGTGCCTTTTGCTCCGATCCACCTGCTGTTTATCAATCTGCTGACAGACTCCCTGCCGGCAATTGCACTGGGACTGGAGCCCCATTCCGATGACGTGATGAAGAGAAAGCCTCGTCCGGCGAATGAGTCGATCCTTACCAAGGACTTTCTGGCAAAGGTGGGCTATTCCGGCGTGATTATCAGCATCGCCACCATTGGTGCGTTCCTGCTGGGCTATTTCTATCAGGGAGCACACAATGCCGGTGCAGCTATGACCATGGCATTTGCCACACTGTGCATGGCACGTCTGTTCCACGGTTTCAGCTGCAAGGCAGAGAAGCCGGTGATCTTTTCCAAGCGTCTGTGGAATAATCCGTTTGCGATTCTGGCGTTTGCAGCAGGCATGGTACTCATCAACGCTGTGCTGTGGATTCCGGCACTGCATGGATTGTTCCAGATCGAAAACGGCATGTCCGGTGTGCTGATCGGTGCAATTTATGGTTTCAGCTTTGGCTCTATGATTCTGGTACAGATCGTAAAGGCGATTGTTGCAGCTGTAAAGAAATCCAAGTAATGGCAGCATTGCACAAGCTTTGTGCGGTATTGCCCTAAAAAATCCTGTATCCTACAGACAGAAAAGAATCCCTGTTCCGGTATGATCCGGAGCAGGGATTTTTATTCCGTGTTTCCTTTATTCCGTGTTTTCCAAGGCTTTCAAAAACGTCAGGCTTCGCTCTAAGATGCCGTTGAGGTAGGCGATCAGTACGCCGTAATTGGTGTAGGGAATGCCCTGTGCAGCGGCTTTCGCGGCACGGGTTTCCATTTCCCGCTGGTTCAGCATACAGCCGCCGCAGTGCACCACAAGGCGGTAGGGCGTGAGGTCTTCCGGAAAGCTGTTGCCGGAGGAAAACGAAAACGAAAATTGCTTGCCGGTGTGTGCAGTGATCCAGCGGGGCAGTTTTACTGTGCCGATGTCGTTGCACTGGCGGTGGTGGGTGCAGCCCTCAGAAATGAGGATCCGGCTGTTTTCCGGAAGGGTTTCCAGAGTCTGTGCCGCCTGCATTGCCGGAGCGAGAACGCCCTTATAGCGGGCGAACAAAATGGAAAACGATGTCACCAAGATATTCTCCGGCACCAGTGATTTGACCTGTCCGAACGCCTGACTGTCAGTGACCACCAGCCGCGGCGGCTGTTTCAGCAGGGAAAGGGTGTGAGCCAGCTGTTCCGGCTGTGTCACCAGACAGACGGCAGTCCGATCCAGAATCTCCCGAATCGCCTGTACCTGCGGCAAAATCATACGCCCTTTCGGAGCCGATTCGTCAATGGGAGTGACCAGAAGCACCACGTCCTCCGGTCGGAGCAGGCTGCCGAACAGACTGGACGGCGGTTGCTTTTCGGCATGCTGCTGGTAGAGTTTTCCCAGTTGTTCCTTGAGCATCTGGATACCCTGTCCGGTTCTGGCACTGACAGCAATGCCGGTTTCCGGAACGCTGTCTGCGATGTCGCATTTGTTCCACACCTGCAACACCGGAATCTGCTGTTGTTCCAGCTGCTGCAAAATGGTATGGTCTGCTTCAGTCATGCCGGTGGAGGCATCGATTACCAGCACAGCAAGATTTGTGTGGGAAAATGCCCGCCTTGCCTGTTGTACCCGCAGTTCTCCCAGTGTGCCGGTGTCGTCCAGACCGGGGGTGTCGATCAGCACAACTGCTCCGATCGGCAGCAGTTCCATTGCTTTTTCCACGGTGTCTGTGGTGGTGCCGCAGACAGGGGAAACCACAGAGATCGTCTGTCCGGCAACGGCGTTGATCAGGCTGGACTTGCCGGCATTCCGCCGCCCGAAAAAGCCAATGTGTACCCGATTGGCACGGGGTGTCTGGTTGCGGTTCTGTTCCATAAGCGTTTCTCCTTAAAACCGGAAATCTCTTGCCCCTTGCAGGATTTTACGCAGATAGGTTTCGGTTTTGGCACGGACGTTTTCGTTGGGGATTTCCAGAAGCTGCCGCTTTAGCACTTCCTGCCCCAGTGCCCTGGTTTCCGGCGAAGCATAGTCTGCCAGAAATTCCTGTAGGGTAATGAGAGCGTTGGGGTGGCAGCAGTTCTGGATCTGTCCGCTTTTGCAGAGTGCCATGAACCGGTCGCCGGTGCGTCCGGCACGATAACAGGCGGTACAGAAACTGGGAATATAGTCCATTTCCATGAGCCACCGCACCACTTCGTCCAGCGAACGCCGGTCGCTGACATCAAACTGTGCGGAATTGTCGTCAGGCGTTTCCGGTATATCGTAGCCGCCGACGCTGGTACGGGAGCCGCCGCTGATCTGGGAAATGCCCAGCGGAAGCAGCCGTTCCCGTACTGCCTGACTTTCCCGTGTGGAAATGATCATGCCGGTGTAGGGGACAGAAATGCGAATGAGGGCACAGATCTTGGCGAAAATATCGTCGCTGATGCCGTTGTCGAAATCGTCGGGGTTGATGTCCTCTGCCTTTTTGATGCGGGGAATGCTGATGGTGTGAGGACCAACGCCGTGGACAGCTTCCAGATGCTCTGCGTGCATGAGAAGCCCTACCAACTCGTAGGGATAATTTTCCAGCCCGAACAATACGCCCAGTCCCACATCATCAATGCCGCCAGCCATAGCACGGTCCATGGCTTCGGTGTGGTAGTCGTAATTGTGCTTCGGACCGGTGGGGTGAAGCTTTTCATAGCTTTCCTTGTGATAGGTTTCCTGAAAGAGGATATACGTTCCGATGCCGGCTTCTTTCAGCATGTGGTATTCTTCTTCCGTGGTGGCGGCGATGTTGACATTCACCCGCCGGATCGCTCCGTTTTTGTGGTGAATGTGATAAATGGTGTCGATGCATTCCAGAATGTAAGAAATCGGATTGTGCAGCGGGTCTTCGCCGGCTTCAATGGCAAGCCGCTTGTGTCCCATGTCTTGCAACGCCGTGACCTCCCGAACAATGTCCTCCTGCGACAGCTTTTTGCGGGAGATGTGCTTGTTCTTGGCGTGATAGGGGCAGTAGGTACATCCGTTGACGCAGTAGTTGGACAGATACAGCGGGGCAAAAATGACAATACGGCTGCCGTAGAAGTCCAGCTTGATCTGCCTTGCCAGACGGTTCATCTGCTCTGTCACAGCATCATCTTCGCAGAGCAGCAGCACTGCCGCCTCCCGATGATTCAGTCCCTTTCGCCGTGCCGCCTTTGCCAGAATTTCTGACAGCAGGGAAGTGTCGTTTTTGTGTGCTCTGGCATATTCCAGCGTGTCCATGATCTCTGCATGGTTGATAAATTCTTCCGCCCGAAGGGATTGCGGATTATACAATATGATCGCCGTCCTTTTCTCGTTTTGGCAGTGAAAAACTGCCGGATATTCTGTTGCTTTACCTGTTAATATTATAACACCTTCGATTTGCCTTGTCAATTCGACTACGGAAAAATGCCCAGTCCAAAAAACTTTTCCAGAAACCTTTTTGTGACTATTGACAAATTTTCGGAAAGGGTGTATAATAGTTCTATGAAATTCGGCGGCTGTTTTGTGCAATACTGCCGCTGCAGGTTGAGTGATAAACTCTGCAATCGGAAAGGAAGATGGAACAATGAAGAATTTTTGGAAACGTCTGGGGAGTGCAGGCATAGCAACCGCACTTTGTCTGGGCATGGCACAAGCGGTGCCGTCGGCAGTGGTATCTGCTGCGGATCCGCTGTTCTCTGCGGAGTGTGAGGATCTGACTTTGTCAAGTGATGCACAGGTTGCAACAAAAGTCTATAATGATGAATATCCGGGTTATACCGGTGACGGATTTGTCTGGGTCACCAATTCCGGCACCATGAGCTTTACCATTGATGCACCGGAAACTGGCATGTATCGGCTGATGACCAGATGCATTATGTATCTGGGAACCTCTTCCAGCGACATTCGGGAAGCACAGGTGACTGTCACACGTTCTGATGACAGCACCGCTACTAAGACCGTCAAGATCGCACATACAGATGACTGGAACGATTACAACTGGGGTGATCTGAAGCTGACCAAGGGCGAAAACACCATTACATTCGGCGGCGGCTGGGGCTATTGCCTGTACGACAACATGACTCTGACACAGACACCGAAGCCGGAATATGAAAAGGCAACCGCAACACCGGTAGACTCCAAGGCAACCAAGGAAACCAAGGCTCTGATGTCCTACCTCAAGAGCGTATACGGTTCGCACATCATTTCCGGTCAGCAGGAAATTTACGGCGGCGGGAATGACGGTGATTCTGAAAAGGAATTCAACTATATCAAGGACAATACCGGAAAGCTGCCGGCGATCCGCGGCTTTGACTTTATGAACTACAACCCGCTGTATGGCTGGGAGGACGGCACAACGGAACGTGCCATCAAATGGGCAAAAGAACAGAATGGTATCGTCACTGCATCGTGGCATATCAATGTGCCGATCGATTTTGACAAATACACGCTGGGTGACAAGGTTGACTGGAAGAAATGCACGTATAAGAACTATCAGACATCGAACAGCACTTTCAACACAGCAAACGCTGTCAAGGAAGGCACAAAGGAGTATGAGTATTTTCAGGAGTGCATGAAGGATCTGGCAGAACAGCTCCAGAAGCTACAGGATGCCAACGTGCCGATCATTCTCCGTCCGTTGCATGAAGCACAGGGCAACGAGGGCAACTATGGCGACGGTACTTCCTGGTTCTGGTGGGGCGACCGCGGAGCAGAAGTATACAAGGAACTGTGGAAGCTGCTGTACACCACGCTGACTGAAGAATATGGTCTGCACAACATCATCTGGGAATACAACAGCTACAACTATGCAAACTCTGATACATGGTATCCGGGCGATGACTATGTAGACATCGTGGCATACGACAAGTATAACTGCGATTTTAACCGTGATGACGGTCAGAGTTCCGGCACACCGAACTTGAGTGCCATTTCTCCGATCTTCAACTATCTGTATGAACTGACCAGCGGCAAGAAAATGGTTGCCATGGCAGAAAACGACTCTATTCCGTCTGAGGAAAACATGGTCATTGAAAATGCTGGCTGGCTGTATTTCTGCCCGTGGTACGGTGATCACCTGATGTCCAGCCAGTATAATGATGCGGCTCAGCTGAAGAAGATGTACACCAGCGATTACTGCATCACACTGGACGAACTGCCGAAAGATCTGTATGGCAATGCAAATACAGAACCGGGCACAACTGTAACAACAGATGCAACAACCGATACGACAGCAGAAACTACTACGGAAACGGAAACCACAGCAACTACTGATGTTTCTGTAGTAACCACCACAGAAGATACCGCAGAGACGACTGTGGAAACCACCGTTTCTACTGCGGATACCGAAGAAAGCACAGAAGCTGTTGAAACGACTGTAGAATCTTCTGCAACAGAAACCAGTGCAGACACCACCGCTACAACGGCAAGCGAAACCACAGTTACCACAAAGGGTGCAGTGGAAGCTGCTACATTGTACGGTGACATCAATCTGGACGGCAGAGTAGACATCACTGATGCGGTTCTGCTGAACAAGGCGGCTGCAAATGCGGTATCTCTTTCTGCACAGCAGCAGGCAAACGCTGACTGCGACGAAAGCGGCGAAGTAGACAGCAATGATGCCGTGGTATTGCTGAAGTTCCTGGTATCGATCATTCACACACTGCCGAACAAGGGCGAATAAAGCAACGGATATACGCTGCGAAGCAGTGAAAAAAGTCCTGTTCTCCGTGGAAGGAGAACAGGACTTTTTGTCGCCTTATGTTCGCAGGAATCAGGGAAACACTGCATAAAGCTTGTGCGTGCAAAGCCGTCAGGCGGGCTTTATGCGGTATTGCCCTTAGTATCCTCTGAAAATTTTCCGGAGTGTGAGCCAGATGACCCATACGAAAAGTGCCAGCAGAATCAGTTTTACCATGTTCAAAATCCTCCCCGATTTAAAATGTTATCGTATCCCGTATTTGGTAACGCCGATCACCAGAATGATCAGCACGATCACGCCCATAATTCCCATGATTTTTCATCACCTTTCCACATCAGAAGATCGCCGAAAATGACTTTAGGAAACGCTGAATAAAGTTCGCCTGACGGCTTTGTACGCAATCTGCTTGCAGATTTTCCGTCATATTGCCCAGAAATCCCTTGCCATACGGCAGTATGCCTGCGGAATTTCTATGCAATCTGCCGAAAAATCTGACTACGCATCTTACGCACAAGCTTTATTCAGTGTTTCCTTTATTTCGGTGCGTTTCATCGTTCTGCAATTATCATATCATAATTGGGGGAAGAAGTAAACACAAAACAGTTCCGAAATTGCAGAGCTTTTTCGGAACTGTTTTCTCTTGACATATGCGGTTGCGAAGCCGGTTTCAGAGTGTGTGCTGCTGTAGGGATTCTTCCTCATGCTGCCGCCGCAGGGCGTACTTTCGCTTGGTGGCAAGACCGCCGCGGATATGGCGTTCCTGTTTGTTTTGCTCCAGAATTTCCTTTACCTGTGTATATAGATCGGGCTGGATCTGTTCCAGTCGTTCGCTGACGTCCTTATGTACGGTGCTTTTGGAAACGCCGAACCATTCTGCTGCGGCACGGACAGTGGCTTTCTGGCGGACGATATACTCGCCGAGAATCACGGCACGTGCTTCGGGCTGTTCTTTCATAATGCCTCACTCCAATTGTGGTTTTGCTACAGCATATGCAGTACCGGCGGAAATAAGAACGAGAGAAGAGCTGTGTCGGTTTTTCTTACAGCCCACTTGAAGGCTTTAAGAAAAGTTTATGAGAAATCATTGACGTATTCCGGTAATTGTGTTACAATAGAGAACAGCGGCATAAGGTGACTTATGCAGAGTGTAGGACACTCCGGAAATACAGTGTGATCCCTGACGGATCATGGAAAGGACATTGGTACATATGGTTTGGGAACTCATTAAGTCCCTGATTTTCGGTATTGTGGAAGGCATTACAGAATGGCTTCCGATCAGCAGTACCGGACATCTGATTTTGCTGGACGAATTTTTGAAACTGGACGCAACAGATAATTTCAAGGAAATGTTTGACGTTGTGATTCAGCTGGGAGCTATTCTGGCGGTTGTCGTCATCTACTGGAAAAAGCTGTGGCCTTTCGGCAAGCAGGATAACCCGCACCCCATGGCACAGACCGGCTTCGGGGCATGCCTGAAAAAGGACATTCTCCAGATGTGGTGCAAGGTCATCGTGGCAACGGTGCCGGCGGCAGTGATCGGGCTTCTGCTGGACGACTGGAGTCAGGCACACCTGTACAATGCGTGGACAGTTGCCATCATGCTGATCCTGTTTGGTATCGCGTTTATCTGGATCGAAAAGTGGCATAAGAACCGCACCCCGAAGATGAGCAGCATTGCCTCGCTGCGGTACAATACCGTTTTGATGATCGGCATCTTTCAGCTGATCGCGGCGATCTTTCCGGGAACTTCCCGTTCCGGTGCGACGATCGTGGGAGCACTGCTGCTGGGCGTTTCCCGTACAGCGGCGGCGGAATTCACCTTCTTTCTGGCGATTCCGGCAATGTTCGGGGCAAGCCTGCTGAAGCTGGTGAAGTGCGGACTGCCCTCTACCGGCATGGAAACGGCGATGCTGCTGATCGGTATGATCTCCGCGTTTGTGGTTTCCATTGTGGTAATTCGTTTCCTGATGAGTTACATCAAGAAGCATGACTTTACTGTGTTCGGCTGGTATCGTATCGTTCTCGGCGTTCTGGTGCTGATCGGCGGTATTACCGGATTTATTGGTTAAGAAAATAAAGGAAATCCCCGTGTATCCTTGTTGCGTTGGATACACGGGGATTTTTTTATGGGCTACGTTCTTTTTACTGTGTGGTTTCGGTGGACTGCGTTACGGCAGTGGTGTAAGTGGTGGGAGCCGTTGTGCTCACTGCTGTTCCGCCGAGGACGATGGCATGCTGTTTCAGATAATTCTCCCACAGCGACAGGGAGTTACCCAGCAGGTGAATGCCGTCAGAGGTCAGGGACGCGTCCAGACAGCCGTTAGCGTCCATGACAGCTTCGTTGACATTCAGGTAGAAGATATTGTCCTGCGGATTTGCCAGAGCCTCCAGAGCCTGATTGCGGGCGTTGACAGTGGCGTTGTTGATTGCCCCGCCGGGGTTATCCTGCGAAGCAGCAACCACCAGAATGCTTTCCAGATAGATGACAGCATTGGGCTGTGCCTGCCGTACCTGTGCGATCACCTGAGCATATGCCTGTGCCCAGCTTTCTGTGGTGCCTGTGCCCAGTTCGTTCAGCCCCAGCATGATGTAAACCTTGCCGTACTGCTTTTGTGCCAGTTTCTGTGCCAGGGTGACACTCTCGCCGGTGTTGGGGTTGCCGGCAGCTTTTTCCGTGACTTTGAAAATGGTAAGTCCTACGCTGGAGAAGTAGTCCGCATTGGTCAGGCTGCCATAGAGGGCAAGCCCCTCGGTACGGGAGTCGCCGATGAAAAGGGCATCGTCAAAGTAGGAATCGTCTACCGTCTGAAATACCGGCGTGGGAGCAGTTGTAGTGGTGACAACCGGCTGACCGGCAGCCAGCGTGGTCTGTGCGGCGGAAGTGGTCGTCTGTGAAGCCGTCGTTGCGGAGTTGTCGATTTTCTTGGCGTTCTGTACTACCTGCCAGATGTTTGCAACGGCAATGGAAACCACGAATGCCAAGATCAGAGGGTATTGTTTGAGAAATTTCAGGAAATTCATGGAATGCTCCTTTCAAGGCACGGTCAGAACTGGAAGTACAGGAACGGGTTGTTGGTCTGTGTCATCATCGCACGAATGGAGAGGACAAACAGGATCAACAGCAACAGCAGACAGAATCCGCTTTTCCGGAATTTTTTGTAGTACATCAGCGGCAGAGGCGTACTGAACAGCACACACGGCACGAGAATTTTCCAGTAGTTGTGGAACGCCTGTACCGCATCTCGGGTGTTGGACTGCACTTCGTCAGAGGTGAGGAACGGGAACAGCCTTGTGAAATAGGTGCCCAGCTGGTGCATATCCGGAATGGCGAAAACCATCCATGTCAGCGGTATGATAAAGATGATGTAGGCATGTTTCAGCAGATGGGTGCGTTCCAGGAATTTGCCGTAGACGTTTTTTTCCAGTGTCAGAAGCACGAAGAAGATCAGTCCCCACAGCACAAAGTTCCAGCTTGCACCGTGCCACAGTCCGGTAAACGCCCAGACTGCCAGCATGTTCCGCATGGTTTTCCACTTGCCCACACGGCTGCCGCCCAGCGGGAAATAGATATAGTTCTTGAACCAGCGTCCCAGCGTGATGTGCCATCTTCTCCAAAACTCGCCGGCGGTGCCGGACATGTACGGGAGGTTGAAGTTCTGGGGAAGCTGGAAGCCCAGCATTTTTCCCACGCCAATTGCCATCATGGAATAGCCGGAGAAGTCGAAGTAGATCTGAAAGCTATAGGCAAACGCTCCCAGCCACGCATAAGGGGTGGAGATACTATCATACCCGATAACGGACAGATTATTCCACAGACCGCCCATGGGGTTCGCCAGCAGCGTCTTGGCACTCAGTCCGAGCACAAAGGTTTCCATGCCCTCCTCCAGCAAACGGACATCGACCCGACGGTTTTTCAGCTGCGGCTGAATTTCACTGTACATGCAGATCGGACCGGAGATCAGCTGCGGGAACATGCAGAGGTACACGCCCAGATCCAGAATACTCCTTGCGGGACGCGTCTTTCCGGTGTAGACATCGATCAGGTAGGACGTGATCTGAAAGGTGAAGAAGCTGATGCCAAGCGGCATCACAAGCGATACCTTGGGAATTGCCGTATGAAAAATAGAGAGCAGAGAATTCAGGTTGCCGATCAGGAAGTTGGTGTACTTGAATACCACCAGCAATCCAAAGTTGTAAATCAATCCCGCGATCAAATAGTGCTTGGCGGACTCAGGGTGTCTGGCATGTGTTCCGCTGATCATGCAGGAAAGCCCATAGTTGATCAGCAGGGACAGCAGCAGCAACAGGGTATACCAGCCGCTGCCAATGGCGTAAAAAACAAGGCTGCCGATCACCAGTGTGATATTTCGGTATTTCTGCGGTGTGGCATAGTATGCCAGCAGGAAAATCGGCAGAAACTGAAACAAAAATGCAATTGTGCTGAAAACCATAGATGATTCCTCAATTCCCCGGAGAGTATTTTTCTTCAACGGCACTGCATGTGTTTTGTGCAGTGCTGCTTTTATTGTATGCAGATTTGTACAAATAACAACACCCCGACAAGCGGGGTGTCTCATATTATATCATAGGGGAAAACTGTCGATTTTTCAAGAACTTAGTCATAACAAATAAATTACAATTCGGTGACAAACTGAATTGCGGGATCAGTCCTTCTTTTCCGGAGCTGCATAGCAGGTAAAGACCTGTTCCACGTGCTTGGGATCTTTGACCTTTGTCAGGGCACTGACGACCGGCACCACGATCAGAGAGAGCAGCATGGTGATGGCTCCGGCGTTGATCGGCGAAGCCAGATTCAGCGGCAGGCTTGCGGCAGCCTTGGAAAGTTCCGGATCCCAGCCGAAGCCGAACAGGAACATGTGCACCAGTGTCAGACCGATTCCCAGAATGAAGCTGGTCCATACTGCCGGCTTGGTGATCTTCTTGCTGAACAGACCATACATGAACGGCCCCAGAAAAGCACCGGCAAGGGCACCCCATGAATAGGACATCAGTGTGGAAATGGAGGCGTTTTTGTTGAACGCCAGCAGTACGGAAATGACCAGAAAGACGGCGATCAGCACACGCATGATCAGCATTTCCTTTTTGTCAGAGCACTTTTTCAGATTGGGCTTGATGAGGTCGATCGTCAGCGTGGAACTGGAAGTCAGCACCAGCGAAGACAGGGTGGACATCGATGCGGAAAGCACCAGTACGACTACCAGACCGATCAGAATATCCGGCAGAGCCGTGTGCAGCAGGGACGGGATCATGGCATCGAAATCCGGCTTGCCGTTGGACAGGGTAGAGATCACGGTCTTGCCGCTGCCGTCCTCTGTCAGTGTGCAGAACAACCGGTCAAAGCCGCCCAGCAGGTAAGAACCGCCGGCAACGATCAGGGCAAAAACAGTAGAGATCACAGCACCCTTTTTGATGTCGTTTTCACTCTTAATGGCGTAGAACTTATGTATCATTTGCGGCAGTCCCCATGTGCCGAGAGAAGTCAGTATTACAACACCCAGCAGGTTCAGCGGGTCGGGACCGAATACGGAGTTCAGGGTGTTGGTCTTTCCGTTGACTTCAATCTCTCCCAGTGCAGCCAGAGCCGAAGTCAGACCGCCCTGATTCTGAATGGCACAGATCACAACAGCGGCGATGCCGATGAGCATAACAATGCCCTGAATGAAGTCGTTGATCGCAGTTGCCGCGTAGCCGCCCAGAATGACATAGATCGCGGTCAGCAGTGCCATGACAATAATGATGATCTTATAGGCACCCTCTGATTCGATCTGGAACGCCATGTTGAACAGACGGGACAGACCGTTGTAAACAGAAGCGGTATAGGGAATCAGGAACACAAATACGATCAGTGCGGCGGCGATCTTCAGCCCTTTGGAGTTCCAACGCTTTTCGAAATATTCCGGCATGGTCTTGGCACCCAGCGACTGTGTCATGATGCGGGTACGCCGTCCCAGCACGATCCACGCCAGCAGACTGCCCAGCAGGGCGTTGCCTACGCCGACCCATGCGGCGGAAACGCCGTAGGTCCAGCCGAACTGTCCGGCATAGCCGATGAATACCACGGCGGAAAAATAAGATGTGCCATAAGCGAACGCTGTGAGCCATGAGCCAACACTGTGGCTGCCCAGCACAAAGTCGCTGACGGAACGGGTCTGCCTTGCGGTATAGACGCCGATGCCCATCATGATCGCGACATAGATGATGATCATTCCAATGGTGATTGCGGTTGTCATATTCCTCTCCTCACGGCAGCGTTTGGCTGCCTGTATAAATTTTTACAGGATGTTTTTGCAGATGCAAAAAAACACACCCTTCCAATTATAATCGAGTTGTCGGTTTTTGTCAACCCATATTTCTCGGTTTCGGGCGATTTGCTGTATGAATATGAAACATCACAGGAATGTTACATAATGTTCACCTGATTTCCGGCAGAAAAATCGGAAAAGGGCTTGACAAGCCGGTAAATGTGTGGTATTCTATAGTTAGTCAATACTAACTCTTGAAAAAGCAAAGATCCCCAACTGTGCAGAGCATGACTGACGAGCCGTGAAATGTGCAGTTCTTGATGACGAGGGAATGCTTGGCTGCCAGAAATACCGTGGACAGCGGAAGATCCGCTTCGTCCGAGAACCATGTGAGGTGAAACTGATGAGTGTTGTAATTATCGGCGGAAATGAGTGCATGAGCCGTCAGTATGCAGATGTCTGCATGGAGCACGGCTGCACTGCGAAGGTGTTTCCGAAAGAAACCGGTCCGATCGAAAAGAAGATCGGCTCTCCGGATCTGATGATCCTGTTTACCCGTACCGTATCCCATAAAATGGTGCAGGGTGCCGTAAAGGCGGCGAAGAAGAACTCGATCCCCATTGCACGGGTGCAGAGCAGCAGCATTTCTGCATTGCGGGCACTGCTGGGGCAGAGAGGTATGGCACAGGCATAATGCTTTCCCTGAAGCGGTGGGCGTGAGAACCGCTTGGGGATAAGCTTTTGCATACGAAGAACCGACGTTTTGGAAGAGAGCGTCGGTTCTTTTTTTATGTAGATACACTTTGGTTCGTCAAACTGCATAAAAAGATATGAAATTTGTTCTATTTTTCTTGACAATGGAAAGCGGATATGCTATAATAAAGTGTACGTAATCAGTGATCGGCTTTTTTAGCCGAATATAAAGAATTGGAGTGAAAAAAGATGAACTGGAAAGGAAATCTAAAGAAAAAACTGACGGCAGTACTGTCCGCCGGTGTTTTGGCGGTGACGGGAACGGTTTCGGCAGTGTCGGGAATGACAGTAACTGCGGACACTCCCGACTTGCAGTTGGATAACTATGCAAAACTGCTGCAATATTCGTTGTACTTTTATGATGCGAACATGTGCGGCAGTGCGGCGGATAATTCCGCATTCTCCTGGCGGAGTGCCTGCCATACAGGCGATGCTGTTGCGGGCGGCTTCCACGATGCCGGCGATGCCATTAAGTGCGGTCTGACTGCCGGATTTACGGCTTCCACATTGGGCTGGATGTGCTATGAGTATCAGGATCAGTTCCAGCAGACAGGCACCATGGAGCATTACCAGCTGATCATGAATGAATTCTGCGATTTCTTTAAAGCTTCCACTACGCTGTCCGGCGGAGAGGTGACCTCTTTCGTGTATGAAATGGGTGAAGACGGCAAGGATCACAGTACTTGGTACGCTCCGGAAAAGATGTGGGATCGTGACAGCAGCGAAACCTATTCTGTAACAGACGGTGCCAGCAACGTTGCGGCACAGTATGCTGCGGCACTGGCACAGAACTATATCATTTCCGGCAGAGAAGAAGATCTGACCTATGCGACAGCACTCTATAACTTTGCTGCAAAATACCGGAAGATGACCTATGAGCAGAGCACTTATTCTGATAAAGATGTACAGGACGATATCTCATGGGCAGCTGGCTGGATGTATCTGGCAACCAAGCAGGAAGATTACCTGACGGAAAACAGCAAGTATACCAGCAGTACAAACGACTGGACAAAGGATTATTGCTACGCAAACGCTTCTCTGGGTGCTGCGATCATCAATGCGGAGATCACCGGCAACTGGAGTTATGCTACCAGCTGCATTGACAGCGTAGTCAACGCAAACCAGAACCAGTATTACGTTATGAACAGTTGGGGCAGTGCGAGACACAACACACTGATGCAAACCTGTGCACTGGTCGTTTCTCATCACAAGGACGAATCCGGCAAGGATTACAGCGAATGGGCACAGAAGCAGATGAACTACATTCTGGGTGACAACAATGCCAATGTATGCCTGGTCGTTGGCTGGAATGATGTTTCTGCCACTTCTCCGCACCACCGTGCCGCTTCCAACCTGACCAACAGCTCTGACTGGCACGAGTACAACAGCTGGGACGGCGACTACGCTTCCAGCGGCGGACACATCCTGTACGGTGCACTTTGCGGCGGTCCGACCAGCAGCGACTTTACAACTTATCAAAAGACGGCAAAGGACGCAACTTCCAACGAAGTCGCACTGGACTATCAGGTTGGTTTGGTAGGTGCGGCAGCTGGTCTGTATGCAGCTTACGGCACTGGTTCCGTTGTGGCTGAAATCGGTCCGGAAGTGACTGTCTATGCATCTGAAGTGGCTGCTGCAAACGGCGAAACACCGCAGCCGGGCACTACCACTACAGAACAGACGACTACCACGACAGAAGAAACCACAACGACTACTGAAGAAAGCACAGTAACAACAGAGAAAGAAAAGGCGGAATGGGCAGACTTCCCGTACTACATTATGGCAGGCGATGATTTCAGTGCTTCGATCTCCTATACCGGCAGCAATCCCGATTTCCAGTGGACTTCTTCTGACCCGAACGTTCTGGAAGTCGAGGGCAGCGGTCTGAATGTTACGCTGCATGCAAAAGACGGCGGTACTGTGACACTGACTGCAACCAACGGTTCGATCACACTTACCAAAGAGATCGGGATTGTGACTGAAGTGTTTACCACTTCTACTACCGAGGAAACCACAACAACAACAACAACCGAATCTGTCACAACGGATTCTGACGAAACCACTGCGACAACTTCCAGCAGCGAAACCACGACCACCACAAAGGGCGGCGATGTTACACCTGCCAGCCTGTACGGCGATGTCAATCTGGACGGCAGAGTGGACATTATCGATGCGGTAATGCTGAACAAGGCGGCTGCCAATACGGTACAGCTTTCTGAACAGCAGCGGAGCAATGCAGACTGTGATGCCAACAACGAAGTGGATTCCAATGATGCTGTGGTACTGCTGAAGTTCCTGGTATCCATTATCAAGACTCTGCCAGAAGTTGCAGAATAACGGAGGGATCGGACATGAACCGAAAGACTTTGCAGAAGCTTTCTTACGGTGTGTATCTGGTGACAACATCGTATAATGGAAAGCCGTATGGCTGTGTGGCAAACAGTGCGATGCAGATCACCTCTGCACCGGCACAGATTGCCGTAAGCATCAACCACGATAACGCGACACATGACCAGATCGCCCAAAGTGGCAAGTTTGCACTGGCGATTCTGGCAACGGATACCGATCCGGCTCTGATCGGCGGTTTCGGCTATCGTTCCAGTCGGGACGCAGACAAATTCGCCGGCGTTTCCTGTACGGAAAAGGACGGCATGCCGGTGCCAGACGGGGCAATGGCGTGGATCACCTGCCGCGTGGTGAAGCTGATGGACGCAGGCACACATACGATTTTTCTGGGAGAAGTCACAGACTGTGACCTGAATCGGGAGGACGGCATTCCCATGACCTATCAGTTCTATCATAGTGTCATCAAGGGTGCCAGCCCGAAAAACGCTCCCACCTATATCTCACCGGAAGATTAAAAAACACTGCATAAAGCCTGCCTGACGGCTTTGCAAGCAGATGGCGTGCAAAATCGCCAGACGCTCTTTGTGCGGTATTGCCTTTATTCAGTGTTCCCTTAAAAACAAAATCACTTGACATTTCAAAAAAAGTGTGGTATACTGTGTTTCAGTAACATATCGACAGTTCGTTTGCACCATCCTGTCGCAAAACAAAACTAGGGCATCCGAAACTGGAAATCACACAAAAACCGTTTTGTGTTTGTTTGAAATGAATTTTGGATGCAGTCGTATGTGCAATGCGGCTGCATTTTTTATTGGGAGGAAAACCGTATGTTTGAACTCAAAACATCAGCCAGCTTTGACAGTGCACATTTTCTGTCCGGCTATCAGGGCAAGTGTTCCAATCTTCACGGACACCGCTGGAAAATCGAAGTGACGGTCGGGCAAGAAACCCTACAGGAAGAAGGCAACTATCGGGGCATGGTGATCGATTTCGGCGATGTGAAGCATGCCGTGAAAGCACTGGCGGACAGCTATGACCACGCTATGATTTATGAGGAAGGCACCTTGCAGCGTGCCACTGTGGAGGCACTTCTGGCAGAGGGATTCCGGCTGATCGCAGTGCCGTTTCGTCCAACGGCGGAGCAGTTTGCCAAGTGCTTCTATGAAAAGCTGACCGCAGACGGCTTGCCGGTACGCCGTGTGGCAGTCTATGAAACGCCGGAAAATTGTGCAGTTTATGAGGTGTGAGAACATGAATCGTTTGGCAGTGGTGGAGAAGTTTGTCAGCATCAACGGAGAGGGGACACATGCCGGAGAACTGGCAGTGTTCCTACGGTTCCGCGGCTGTAATCTGAACTGCGGCTTTTGTGATACCAAGTGGGCGAATGCGGCAGATGCTCCCGCAACAGAGGAGTCTGCGGAGGAACTGGTGGAATATGTGCGGCAGACCGGTGTGCAGAATGTGACGCTGACCGGCGGAGAGCCGCTGCTCCAGCCCCACATCGGGGAACTGATCACGGCACTGGGTGCCCTGGGCTATCGGGTGGAGATCGAAACCAACGGCAGCGTGGCACTGGAACCCTTTGCGGCACTGGCATTTCGCCCTTGCTTTACTATGGACTATAAGCTGCCGGACAGCGGCATGGAATCTGCCATGAAGCCGGAGAATTTCGACCTGCTGCGGAGTCAGGACGCGGTGAAATTCGTGGTGGGCAGCAGAAGCGATCTGAACCGTGCACTGGAAGTGATCCGGCAGTATGCCCTGACGGCAAAATGTACCGTCTTTTTCAGTCCGGTGTTCGGGGCAATCGAGCCGGTGGAAATTGTGGAATTTCTCCAGGAGCACAAACTGAATCGGGTACGGCTGCAATTGCAGCTGCATAAATTGATCTGGGATCCCCAGAAACGCGGTGTATAAGGGGGTGTGACAATGGATACCAAGGCAATAGAAACCCATATTCGGGGGATTTTGGAAGCGATCGGCGAAGATCCTGATCGTGAAGGACTGCGGGAAACGCCGCAGCGTGTGGCGAGAATGTACGAGGAGATCTTTGCGGGCATTTCGTATTCCAACCATGAAATTGCAGAGATGTTCGGGAAAACATTTGAAGCCCCTTCGCCCAGTCAGTCCCAGACGGCAGTGGTGATGAAAGATATCAGCGTGTTCAGTTATTGTGAACACCACATGGCACTGATGTATGACATGAACGTCAATGTGGCATACGTGCCCCGCGGCAGAGTGATCGGACTTAGCAAAATTGCACGCATCTGCGATATGGCATCGAAGCGGCTGCAATTGCAGGAACGGCTGGGACAGGATATTGCGGAGATCCTCATGGAAGCAGTAGGAACGCCGGACGTGGGCGTTGTCATTACCGGTTCGCACAGCTGCATGACGGCACGGGGAATCCGCAATGTTTCTTCCCGCACGACCACAAAGACATTCTGTGGTGCGTTCCAGACGGACCGCAGTCTACAGGAACTACTTTAAGGAGGTACGACCATGAAAGCAATGGTTCTTTTCAGCGGCGGCGTGGACAGCACCACCTGCCTCGGCATGGCAGTGGACAAGTACGGTGCGGAAGAAGTGCTGGCACTGTCTGTTTCCTATGGACAGAAGCACCAGAAAGAAGTGGAGGCTGCACGGAAAATTGCGGCGTATTATGGCGTTGCGTGGAAGCAGCTGGACTTGTCTGTGATTTTTGCAGATTCCAACTGCTCTCTGCTCTCCGGTTCCACACAGGAGATCCCCAAGGAAACCTATGCGGAACAGCTACAGGAAACCAACGGCAGTCCGGTTTCCACCTATGTGCCGTTCCGCAACGGACTGTTTCTCGCTTCTGCGGCAAGCATGGCACTGTCCAACGGCTGCGAAGTCATTTACTACGGAGCACACAGTGATGATGCTGCCGGCAATGCCTATCCGGATTGCAGCGATGCCTTTAACGAGGCAATGAATCGGGCGATTTATCTTGGAAGCGGCGAACAGCTGCGGATCGAAGCCCCCTTTGTCAAGTGGACAAAGGCAGACGTGGTAAAAAAAGGACTGGAACTGGGCGTACCCTATGCATTGACATGGAGCTGCTACGAGGGCGGCGAAAAGCCCTGCGGTGTCTGCGGTACCTGCCGCGACCGTGCAGCAGCATTTGCAGCAAACGGTGTGCCGGATCCGGCACTGGGAGGTGAATGATATGGCAGGAAGAAGCAAGGAAGAAACGGGAGATATTACTCTGCTGGGCAATCAGAATACGAAGTATGCCAGCGACTATGCACCGGAGGTGCTGGAAACATTTCCGAACAAGCATCCGGATCGGGACTATTTCGTCAAGTTCAACTGTCCGGAGTTTACCAGCCTTTGTCCGATCACCGGACAGCCGGACTTTGCGACCCTGTACATTTCCTACGTGCCGCGGGAGATCATGGTGGAGAGCAAGTCATTGAAGCTGTATCTGTTCAGCTTCCGGAATCACGGCGATTTCCACGAGGACTGTGTGAACATCATCATGAACGACCTGATCAGGCTGATGGAGCCGGCGTACATTGAAGTGTGGGGAAAGTTTTTGCCCCGCGGCGGCATTTCCATTGACCCATACTGCAACTATGGCAGACCGGGGACGAAGTGGGAACAGGTGGCTTGGGACAGACTGACCCACCATGACATGTTTCCGGAAAAGGTAGACAATCGATAAATACAAAAGGCAACACTGCACAAGCTTTGTGCGGTGTTGCCAAAAGAGAACAACGGCGTTCGACTTTACGGGATTTTTCTGTCTGGTAAAGCCGAACGCTTTCTTTTTTCTCTGAAAAAAAGTTTTTTCTGGAGTTTTGCACAATTTTTCTTGCAATTCCCCTGCGAGTATGATATAATAAAAATGTTTTTTCTGACAATGTCGGAATATGCAGCTTTTTGGCTGTAGAAAAATAATAAAGGAAGTGAACACAAATGGAAATGATGACGAAGATCATCAAAAACATTGATTCTTGGGTATGGGGGCTTCCGCTGATCCTGCTGATTCTTTTGTGCGGTATCTGGCTGACGTTTCGTATCCGCGGACTGCAGATACGTCAAATCGGTCTGGCATTGAAATTCATGGTCAAGAATGAAGAGGAAGGCGAGGGTGAAGTCACCAGTTTTGGTGCTCTCTGTACGGCTCTGTCTGCAACGATCGGTACCGGTAATATCGTCGGCGTTGCTACGGCAATCGCAGCCGGCGGTCCGGGTGCTTTGTTCTGGATGGAGATCGCAGCCCTGTTCGGTATGGCGACCAAATATTCCGAAGGCTTTCTGGCAATCAAATATCGTACAGTAGACAAAGAAGGACACTATCTGGGTGGCCCGTTCTACTATATTGAAAACGGTATGGGCTCCCGTTGGAAGTGGCTGGCAAAGCTGTTCGCCCTGTTCGGTATGCTGGCTGGTCTGCTGGGCATTGGTACCATTACGCAGATCAACGGTATCACTTCTGCGGCAAACAATTTCTTTGATGCTGACAGCAAGCACATTGCTTTCACCCTGTTCGACACAAGCTACACATGGACGACAGTCATCATGGGTTTGTTGATTACCATTTGTGTGGCACTGGTTGTCATTGGCGGTTTGAAGCGAATCTCCCAGATCTCACAGGTGGTCGTGCCGTTTATGGCAGTTGCCTATGTTCTGTGCTGTCTGATTATGATGATCTGCAATGTGACAGAGATTCCCCATGCAGTTGTGGAAATCGTCAAGAGTGCTTTTGGCATGGATGCAGTTGCCGGCGGTGCACTGGGTGCTATGATTGTGGCAATGCAGAAGGGCGTTGCAAGAGGTATCTTCTCCAACGAAGCCGGTCTGGGTTCTGCCCCGATCGCTGCCGCAGCAGCACGCACCAAGGAACCGGTTCGTCAGGGTCTGGTCACCATGACTGGTACATTTATTGATACCATTATCATCTGCACCATGACTGGTCTGTCTATTGTCATTTCCGGTGCATGGCAGAATCCGGATCTGGAGGGTGTACAGATCACAGACGCTGCATTCCAGCACGGCCTGCCGTTCCCGTCACAGGTTTCTTCCTGTATTCTGATGCTCTGCCTGATTTTCTTTGCATTTACCACAATTTTGGGCTGGAGTTATTATTCTGAACGCTGCCTGACCTATCTTCGCGGCAGGGCAAGCCACACACTGACACTGGCTTACCGCTGGCTGTACATTGTGGCAGTGTTCATTGGTCCGTATCTGACTGTAGAAGCCGTATGGGACACCGCAGATATTTTCAATGGTCTGATGGCATTCCCGAACGTCATTGCACTGATTGCTCTGTCCGGCGTAGTTGCTATGGATACCAAGCAGTACTTTGCGGAAAAGCGGCATTTGCTGAAATAAAAGCAGTAATATCTTTGGCAATACCGCACAAAGAGCGTCTGGCGACTTTGCACGCCATCTGCTTGCA
>ERZ773228.217-NODE-217-length-73942-cov-4.402073_pt1 | contig 73942 bp, 59 predicted proteins | sample MGYA00580524_ERZ773228 | MGnify/ENA primary metagenome ERZ773228 (study PRJEB29015, sample SAMEA2737768) | human gut metagenome | biome: human gut; feature: human-associated habitat; material: faeces | place: China | collected 2012 ... | reverse complement strand
CTATCCTGAACGGAGATATCAAGAATGCTCCTACAAAGACAATCCCATACTTCAACTTTGAAGTACCTACAGAACTTACAGGTGTTGATACAGGAATCCTTGATCCTCGTGACACATATGCAGATGCATCTGAGTGGGAAGAAAAGGCAAAAGATCTTGCTGCAAGATTCATCAAGAACTTTGCTAAATACGAAGGAAATGAAGCAGGTAAAGCTTTAGTTTCAGCAGGACCACAGTTATAAGATCCACTAATGAATCTGATTAAAATCGGATAATGTTATAGGGTTGTAAAATCCATGTAAATGGGTTATAATAAGTGCAGTGGAAACCTGGAATGTTCGACACTCCTGTAGTTTTGAACCTACAATACTTTAAACGGGAGTCTTACATCTCTGTAATATGTCAGGCCATCGATTTTGCAGTGGAAGGCAGAAAAGCAGATGCGGATACCCACCTAGCTGGGTGCTAGGAGTCAGAATACAGGAACCGGCATTTTGGGGAATATACAAAAGATAAAAGACAGTCGTTTTTACGGCTGTCTTTTTTCGGGTATAAAGGGCGGGAAGAAAGGAAAGAAAATTGCGGAGACGGAATAAAAAGCATTACAGTATCTATATAGCATGGATTTTACTGTTATTGTGTGTGATCGGAGGCTTGAAAGCAGGCATAGAAGAAAGTGCTGTGGGAAAAGAGCAAACGCATTCTGAAATATCTATTCAGAGCAGATGGGAAGAATTACTGAAATCTGTATCTGAAAAGAAAAATGATAAAAAGAAAGACCAGAAAAAATCAGAGAGTACGGAGGCAGCACAGAAAAATATCAGGATATTGCTCATGACCGATGGATATAAACAGATTGTACATAAAGAATTAAAGGTCAGTGCAACGGGAGGTCTTATAATAGAAAAAACTGGTACCAGGGAAGAGACTGCAGAAAATGAGAAAATAACGATCACAAAGGAAGATGTCGGATTTCAGAATGGAAAAATCAGAGTAACAGCAAAAGATGGGGGAGAGATGGTTGTCAGCAGCATCAGGAGAGGATATGGAAATCCTTCTTATGCCGGAATACTGGATCTTTATGCAACATCAGAAGGAATAGTAATTATCAATGAACTTCCGGTGGAAAGTTATCTATGCAAAGTTGTTCCCAGTGAAATGCCGGCATCCTATCAGAAAGAAGCCTTAAAGGCACAGGCAGTCTGCGCAAGAAATTACGCGGAACGCCAGATGGAAGACTATGCTTATCCGGAATATCAGGCGCATGTCAATGACAGCACAGATTATCAGGTATATAATAATTCGGCACAGCAGGATGCATCCACAGAAGCGGTAAGGGAAACTGCCGGCGAGGTGTTAAAATATAAAGGTAATATTGTAACAACGTATTATTATTCAACATCTTGCGGAAAGACAACAACCATGAAAGCCTGGGGAACGAGTGAAAATGAAAGTAATGGATATCTTCAGTCGGTAGAAGTAAAAGATAAGAATGGAGATTATGAAAAATCACTTCCATGGTACCGGTGGGAAGCTGATATAGATCAGGATATATTGAGTACACTTTTGGCGGAGAATGTAAAAAAGAATATCGGGACGGTACAGTCATTAGAAGTAACGAAAACAGGACCGGGAGGTGTCGCGCTGCAGATAAAAGCTGTCGGTGATAAGGGAAGTATTACAGTTGATACAGAGAATAAGATACGAAAGGCGCTGGGGGGAAATGGATATGAAATAAAGAAACAGGATGGTACGGTTGCCCAAAGTGGTACGCTGCTTCCAAGCGCATTTTTTAAAGTGAAAAAGGCTGGTAATATATTCAAAATCATAGGCGGCGGATACGGTCATGGCATTGGTATGAGCCAGAATGGAGCAAATGAAATGGCGAAAAAAGGGAAGAATTATCAGGAAATATTACAAATGTTCTATCCAGGAACAACAATTGAAAAATAAGTATAATCAATGAAAGAATAGTTGAGAAAAACACACCTGGAAACGGAATGATTTCTAATAGACAAACGAAAGAAAATCGGGTAGAATATAGAGACGAATATTTTGGGAGAAAAAGATGAAAAAAGTTAAGTTTCTATATGATAAAGTAATGGAAATAACCGGACAAGTCGGGAAAGATCATGTAGGTGCCTATGCTGCACAGGCAGCGTATTTCTTCATGCTCAGTCTGATTCCGATCATATTACTGTTGATCACACTGGTACAGTATACGCCGGTTACGAAGGCAGACGTTATGACGGCTGTCCTTCAGGTGTTTCCAAAATCAGTAGACAGCCTGATCACATCCATTGTGAATCAGGTATATAATCAGTCCGGCGGTATCATTTCACTGACCATTATCGTTGCACTCTGGTCAGCCGGGAAGGGTGTACTGGCACTGACGACAGGTCTGAATTGCGTTTACGACTGTAAGGAGACACGTAATTATATTATTTTAAGAATACGCGCAACGTTTTATACAGTTGCGTTTATTATTGTAATTATCTTTCTGCTGGTGTTATCAGTATTTGGTAATACATTGAATCTGTTTGTAACGGAACATTATCCGCTTATGGAACGCTTTGTGGATCAGATTATGCAGATACGTGGAATCATTACACCGGTATTGCTGTTTGTGTTTACAATGATGATCTATAAATTTTTGCCGAACCACATTGTACAGTTGAAAGTTCAGTTGATGGGTGCGGCATTTTCAGCAGTCGGATGGATGATCGTATCATGGATCTTCTCGGTCTATCTGGATATTTTTAAGGGATTTTCATCTATGTATGGAAGTTTGACGACAATTGTACTGATCATGCTGTGGCTGTACTTCTGTATGTATATTTTGCTGCTTGGCGGGGAAGTGAATGTGATCCTGCGGGATATGGAGCAGGAGTAGAATTTCTGACTTGACAACTTCTGTTCATGTGATACAATAATTAAGTATTATGAGATAAAGGCAATGACCGTGTAAGTAGTGAGCCATTTTCCGCTAGAGAGAGGGAATCGACAGGCTGAAAGTTCCCTTGGGTTCAGATGGTGAATGAATTTCCCGCGCGAGCTGTGTTCTTGAAATAAAAGTAGAGAATGCCGTATGATGCACGTTACGCAGTAATGAGTGTCCGCAAAAATATTTTGCGGGAATCAGGGTGGTACCACGGGTTATATGTCTCGTCCCTTTTGGGGCGGGGCTTTTTTTATGCCAAAGCATGCAAGAGAAGCTGCCAGTGGCAAGTTCTCTTGCATACCCAAAAGCATACGCTGACATAAAGATATGCGAAGAAAGGAAGAAAATGATGAAAGAAAAACTGCAGAACATCAAAGAGGAAGCATTGAAAGCAATTGAAGCTGCCGATATGCCTGAAAAACTGAATGATGTGCGTGTAAAGTTCCTTGGTAAAAAAGGTGAACTTACCGCTGTATTAAAAGGTATGAAAGACGTTGCACCGGAGGACAGACCGAAGGTTGGACAGATGGTAAATGAGACAAGAGCAGCGATCGAAGCTGTTCTGGAAGAAAATAAAGAAAAGATGGAAAAAGCAATCCGTGCAGAAAAGCTGAAAAAAGAAGTGATCGATGTAACACTTCCGGCTAAGAAAAACTGCGTCGGACACCGTCATCCGAATACAATCGCACTGGAAGAAGTAGAGCGTGTATTTACAGGTATGGGATACGAAGTCGTAGAAGGACCTGAGATCGAGTATGATGAGTACAACTTCCGTAAACTGAACATCCCGGACGGACATCCGGCAAAGGATGAGCAGGACACATTCTATATTAATAAAGACATCGTGCTCAGGACACAGACATCTCCTGTACAGGCACGTATTATGGAGCAGGGCAAGCTTCCAATCTGTATCCTGTCACCGGGACGTGTATTCCGTTCAGACGAAGTAGATGCAACACATTCACCTTCTTTCCATCAGATCGAAGGACTGATCATCGACAAGAATATTTCATTTGCTGACTTAAAGGGAACACTGGAAGTATTTGCAAAAGAATTATTCGGAGAAGACACAAAGACAAAATTCAGACCACATCATTTCCCATTCACAGAGCCAAGTGCCGAGATGGATGTAAGCTGCTTCAAATGCGGTGGAAAAGGATGCCGTTTCTGTAAAGGATCCGGATGGATCGAGATCCTCGGATGTGGTATGGTACATCCACACGTACTGGAAATGTGCGGAATTGATCCGGAAGAATATACAGGATTCGCATTCGGTGTAGGACTGGAACGTATCGCACTTCTGAAGTACGAGATCGATGATATGAGACTGTTATACGAAAATGATATCAGATTCTTAAAACAGTTCTAGCGAGCACAAGTAATAATACGAAAAGGAGATTTATAAATGAATACTTCATTATCATGGATAAAAGCGTATGTTCCGGATCTTGATGTAACAGCTCAGGAATATACAGATGCAATGACTTTGTCTGGTACAAAAGTCGAAGGTTATGAGAAATTAGATGCAGATCTTGATAAGATCGTGATCGGACAGATCGACAAGATTGAGAAACACCCGGATGCAGATAAACTGATCATCTGCCAGGTAAATGTCGGAACAGAGACGATTCAGATCGTAACAGGCGCTCCGAATGTAAAAGAGGGAGACAAGGTACCGGTTGTATTAGCAGGCGGACGTGTAGCAGGCGGACATGAGCCTGGACAGCGTGTAGAAGGCGGAATCAAGATCAAAAAGGGAAAACTCCGTGGTGTTGAAAGTGATGGTATGATGTGTTCCATCGAAGAACTTGGCTCTAACAGAGATATGTATCCGGAGGCTCCGGAATACGGAATCTATATTTTTGATGATGATGCCGTTGTAGGCGAGAGTGCGATCAAATCACTTGGCCTCGATGATGTCGTTGTAGAATATGAGATCACATCTAACCGTGTAGATTGCTTCAGTGTTGTAGGTATTGCAAGAGAGGCAGCAGCTACATTTAATAAAGCGTTCTATCCACCTGTTGTCACACCAACAGGAAATGATGAGAATGCAGCAGATTATATCAAAGTAACCGTTAAGAATCCGGAACTTTGCCCAAGATATTGTGCAAGAATCGTAAAGAACATTAAGATCGGGCCATCTCCAAAATGGATGCAGAGACGTCTGGCTTCTGTAGGAATCCGCCCGATCAACAACCTGGTTGATATTACAAACTATGTAATGGAAGAATACGGACAGCCAATGCATGCATATGACCTTGATACGATCGAAGGAAAAGAAATTGTAGTGCGTACTGCAGAAAAAGGTGAGAAATTCACAACTCTTGACGGACAGGAAAGAGAGATGGATGAATCTGTACTGATGATCTGTGACGGTAAGAAATCCATCGGTATCGCAGGTATCATGGGTGGAGAAAACTCTATGATCACAGACGATGTTCAGACAATGTTATTCGAAGCAGCTTGCTTTGATGGAACCAACATCCGTAAATCAAGCAAGAAGATCGGACTTCGTACCGATGCATCCGGTAAATTCGAGAAGGGTCTGGATCCAAATAATGCAGAGGCAGCCATTGACCGTGCATGCCAGCTGATCGAAGAGATGGGAGCCGGTGAAGTTGTCGGAGGAATGGTTGATGTATACAGCAAGAAGAAAGAGCCTGTAAGAGTACCATTTGATGCGGAAAAGATCAACAAGCTGCTTGGAACAGACATTTCTAAAGAAGAAATGATCGGATACTTCAAGAAGATCGATCTGGAATTCGATGAAGAGACAAGCGAAGTCATCGCACCTACTTTCCGTCATGACTTATTCCGCATCGCCGACCTTGCGGAAGAGGTTGCAAGATTCTACGGATATGATAACATTCCGACCACACTTCCAAGTGGAGAAGCTACAACAGGAAAATTATCATTCAAGTTAAGAGTAGAGCAGGTTGCACGTGATATCGCTGAGTTCTGCGGATTCAGCCAGGGAATGACATATTCATTCGAAAGCCCGAAGGTATTTGACAAGCTTCTGATTCCGGAAGATTCTGATCTTCGTAAGGCTATTCCGATCATGAACCCACTGGGAGAAGATTATAGTATCATGCGTACATCTTCTTTGAATGGTATGCTGACATCACTTGCAACAAACTATAACAGAAGAAATAAAGACGTAAAATTATACGAACTGGCTAACATTTATCTTCCAAAGGCACTTCCACTTACAGAACTGCCGGATGAAAGAGTACAGTTCACACTTGGTATGTATGGCGAAGGCGACTTCTTCACTATGAAGGGTGTCGTAGAAGAGTTCTTCGATAAAGTAGGACTTCATAAGAAAGAAAAATACGATCCGAATGCAGGAAAATCATTCCTTCACCCGGGACGTCAGGCAAACATCATTTATGATGGTGTAGTAGTCGGATATCTTGGAGAAGTACATCCGGAAGTTGCAGATAACTATGGAATCGGAACAAGAGCCTACATTGCAGTAATCGATATGCCAGAGATCGTAGCAAGAGCAACATTTGATCGTAAATATACAGGAATTGCAAAATTCCCTGCAGTGACACGTGACATCAGTATGGTAATGCCAAAAGAGATTCTGGTAGGACAGATTGAAGATGTGATCGAAAGCAAGGGCGGTGAATATCTGGAAAGCTATTCACTGTTCGATATTTACGAAGGTGCTCAGATTAAAACAGGATTCAAATCTGTTGCATATTCTATCGTATTCCGTGCAAAGGATAAGACTCTGGAAGATGCAGATGTATCTGCAGCTATGGACCGTATCTTAAAGGCACTCGAGGGTATGGGAATCGAACTTCGTAAATAAAAAAACATTCATTCATATCAGATAAAAGCTCGGTAAAAAGAGCAAGAGGATTACGTATGAAGAAAAAACAGATCATAGGTCTGGTAGTAGCGGCAGCACTGTTCGTTGGAGTCAGTGCTGCCAGCGTATTTACCAATACAATTTCAAAAAATCTGCTTCAGAGCAGTGCAGATGATATAATTAATCTCGGAGGTTCGTATCAGTTTAATCCACCGTCTGAAGATTATATTGCAATCGTAAGAGTAGAAGGTACGATCCAGGAACAGGGTGGAAGCAGTGCACTGGAGGCATCCAGCGGATATCAGCATGATTCAACGATGAATTATATCGATGAATTGATGGATGATTCTAACAATAAAGGAATTCTTCTGTATGTAGATTCTCCGGGAGGAACTGTCTATGAATCCGAAGAACTGTATCAGAAACTGAAAGAATATAAAGAGACAACAAAACGTCCGATCTGGGATTATATGGCACATTATGCAGCATCCGGTGGATATATGGTGTCTATGGCATCGGATAAAATCTATGCAAATTCGAATACAACGACCGGTTCCATCGGTGTGATCATGTCAGGATATGATATGTCAGGGCTGTATAAAAAGCTTGGAATCCGTTATGTAAGTATCACGAGCGGAAAGAATAAGGACAGCAGCAAATTTACGGACGAGCAGATTGCTATTTATCAGGATCAGATCAATGAAGCTTATGAGGAATTCGTGAATATCGTGGCAGACGGCCGTGATATGTCAGTGGAGGATGTAAAGAAACTGGCAGACGGAAGAACTTATACTGCAAAGCAGGCGAAGAACAACGGTCTGATCGATGAGATCAGTCTGTATCCGGATATGAAAGATGCGATGAGCAAAAAACTTGGAACATCTACATTTTATGAGATGGAATCAGATGAAGGACTTTTGCAGTCGCTGTTTTCCAAAGCAGAATCATTAGTTCCGAAGTCAGAAGCGCAGGTTCTGACGGAAACCGCCAAAAGTGTAGAAAGCGGGGTGCCGATGTACTATGCAGAACAGTTACGATAATCAGGAGAAGTTAGCCAGACAGAACAGTTGCTGTGCCAGTGGGAATCTGGAGTATGCAGGGTTCTGGGTGCGGATGGCGGCTTATATGATCGACAGTGTGGTAGTATTTGCAGGCCTCCTGATCGTGCGGCTGATATTTGCAGGTATCTCACTGGCTGGCGGTGGTGCGATAACGGGAACGGATATCCTGTTTCATTATTCGTTGAAAGATATCGTACTGTATGCTCTGAAAGTGTTGTATTTTATTGCATTTACCTATCTGACAGGAACGACACTTGGAAAGAAAGCGATGAATCTCCGGGTAGTTTCAAAAAATCCGGAAGAGAAGCTGACACTGTTCAATGTGGTGTACCGCGAGACGGTTGGAAGATTCTTATGTAGCCTTCCGGTGAATATCGGTTATATTGTTGCAGGAATTGATTCGGAAAAACGTGGATTTCATGACCTGCTTTGTGATACCAGAGTGGTCTATCAGAAGAAGATAAAAGCATGGATGGCGCAACCGGGAACAGTTGTACCAGAATGTGAAAAGCCAAATGTAGAAGAGCAGAAACCACAGGAAAATGTCCAAATGAAAGAGTCTGGGATACGGGAATTGAAAAAAACAGAAAATACACAGAGTTCAGTAGTTGAGAAACTGGGAAAACCAGTGTATAATGGCTATCGTCTGGTAGAAAATAAATCAGAAAAAGAAATAGCTTCAAATGCAACTGTAAATGAAAACATATCAGAAAAAGATACGTAAAGAATAAAAGGGAAAGGAATTCATAATTATGAAACGTCAGGATTTTTATTATGAATTGCCGGAAGAACTGATTGCACAGGATCCGCTTGAGGATCGTTCGAGCTCCAGACTTCTTGTCCTTGACAAGGAGACCGGGGCTTTTTCCCATCATGTATTTAAAGAAATCACAGAGTATCTGCATGAGGGAGACTGTCTGGTAATCAATGATACAAAGGTTATTCCGGCAAGACTGATTGGTTCCAAAGTAGAGACCAATGCCAAAATCGAAGTATTATTATTGAAGAGAAAAGAAAATAACGTATGGGAGACGCTGGTAAAACCAGGTAAGAAAGCAAAAGTCGGAGCAAAGATCAGTTTCGGTGATGGTCTTCTGATGGGAGAAGTCATTGATGTGGTAGAAGAAGGAAACCGTCTGATCAAATTCGATTTCGACGGAATTTTTGAAGAAATCTTAGACCAGCTTGGCCAGATGCCGCTGCCTCCATATATCACACACCAGCTGGAGGATAAGAACCGTTACCAGACGGTATATGCAACTCACACAGGTTCGGCAGCAGCACCGACGGCAGGACTGCATTTTACACCGGAACTTCTGGAAGAGATTAAGGCAAAAGGTGTGGATATTGCGAGAGTTACACTTCATGTGGGGCTGGGAACATTCCGTCCGGTAAAAGTGGATGAGATTACCGAGCATCATATGCATTCGGAATTCTTCATGATCGATGAAGAAGCGGCTGAGAAGATCAATCGTGCAAAAGAGACGGGACACCGTGTTATCTGCGTCGGAACGACAAGCTGCAGAACGGTAGAATCGGCAGCAGATGAGAATGGACATCTGGAAGCGAAGAGTGGATGGACACAGATATTCATCTATCCGGGCTATAAATTCAAAGTACTGGATTGTCTGATCACGAACTTCCATCTTCCAGAATCTACATTAATCATGCTGGTATCTGCGCTTGCAGGACGGGAGCACGTGCTTGCGGCTTATGAAGAGGCTGTGAAGGAGAGGTACCGGTTCTTTTCATTTGGGGATGCGATGTTTATTCAGTAGAGTTGCTATTTAATGCATTAAGCGGTTGATACCCGGCCGGACAATCGTACTTCATGAGATGCCGGATGACTTCAAGACCCAGCCGTCCGGAGATTCGGGAATGAAGATTGCATGCGGTGAAATCAAAGCATGGGAACAAGAATGTAAGAACAAAAATGGTAACGAATAAGTGGAGAACCGTCATACAGATAATTTGACATGTAAGTATGAAAACGCTAAAATTGGTGGAGGAATGTAGAAAACTGCAGTCCTCCATTTTTGCGTCAGGGGATATTAAAAAAGCCAAAACCTCGCTTCCTGATGGAAAGGAGTCCATATGCCGAAAAAAGAATTAGCAAAAGGGTATACAACCGGAACCTGTGCACAGGCTGCAACGAGGGCAGCAATGCAGATGCTTTTTACAGGTGAAAAAGTAGAGCAGGTGTCGGTAGAACTGCCGCAGGGAGAAAAGCTGCAGCTGGATATCACGGATATACAGAGAAAATATACAGACAGGGAATTGCCGGATATGGTATCCTGTGCGGTCAAAAAAAACAGCGGAGATGATCCGGATATCACGAATGGAGTACTGGTTTACAGTCAGGTAAGGCTTTCTGAAACAGGACAGATTCATATTGATGGCGGGATCGGGGTAGGAAGAGTGACCAGGCCCGGACTGAATCAGCCGGTGGGAGAAGCCGCAATTAACCATGTGCCAAGGCAGATGATAAGAAAAGAAGTAGAAGAAGCCTGTGAAGAGGTTGGCTATACCGGTGGAATTGATGTAGAGATTTCGATTCCGGAAGGGGCAAGACTGGCAAAAGAAACATTTAATCCAAGACTTGGAATAGAAGGAGGACTTTCAATACTTGGGACAACCGGTATTGTGAATCCGATGAGTGAACAGGCGCTGATCGATACCATTGAAGTAGAGATGAAGGTATGCCTTGCGGAAAAGTACAGGTATCTGATCATTGCACCGGGTAATTACGGATTGGATTTTCTGAAAGAACAGTATAGTATAGAAGAAAATGATGTGGTAAAATGTAGTAACTATATTGGTCAGACCATAGATATGGCGGTAGAACAGGATTGTAAAGGTGTCCTGCTGGTCGGACATATCGGGAAACTGATCAAGGTATCCGGCGGAATCATGAATACCCATTCCAGATGGGCAGACTGTCGGATGGATTTATTCGCCACGGCCGCATTGAGAGCGGGAATTGCCGGAGAGAAGGCAGTCGAATTTCTTGACTGTGTGACGACGGATGATGCATTGGAGAAATGCAGCGAGGAAGAACGAACACGCATTATGGAAAAAATCATGATGCGTATGGAGAAATATCTGAACTACCGGGGGAAAGGAGAGATACAGGTGGGAGCGGTCACGTTTTCCAATGTATACGGAATCCTTGGAAAGACAGAAAAAGCAGAAGAACTGATAGAAAGATTCAGAAAAGAACGACATATACAATAGATACCAGAGTATGCAGGAGAAGTTGCTGGTGGCAGGTTCTTTGCAGGACAGGAAGGAGTCGGAAAATGATACATTTTTTGGGAGCAGGTCCGGGAGCCGAAGATCTGATCACGGTCCGTGGACAGCGTTATCTGGAGCAGGCTGATGTGGTGATCTATGCGGGATCACTGGTGAATCCGGGGCTGTTAAAGAGTACAAAGGAGACATGCGAGATATATAACAGTGCGAAGATGACACTGGAAGAAGTTCTGGAAGTGATGGAACAGGCAGAACGGGAACAGAAGATGACGGTTCGGCTGCATACAGGTGATCCGTGTCTGTACGGTGCAATCCGGGAACAGATGGATCATCTGGATGAACTGGGAATTGCGTATGATTCCTGCCCGGGTGTCAGTTCCTTCTGCGGGGCAGCAGCGGCACTGAATCTGGAATATACACTTCCGGAGGTGTCACAGAGTGTTGTCATCACACGTATGGAAGGAAGAACACCGGTTCCGGCGAAGGAAAAGGTTGCAGCGTTTGCAAGTCATAATGCGACGATGGTACTTTTCTTAAGTACAGGACTTCTGGAAAAGCTGGAAGGCCAGTTGATAGAAGGCGGTTATAAAGAAGATACGCCTGCAGCAATTGTATACAAGGCAACATGGCCGGAGGAAGAAAGTTACATCTGTACTGTCAGTACACTGGCAGAGACTGCGAAAGCACATGGAATTACAAAGACAGCATTGATCATCGTTGGAGATGTGGTGACACATCATGCGTATGAACGTTCGAAACTGTATGATCCGGAATTCACCACCGAGTTCCGTCAGGGAGTAAAATAAGATGAAGATTGCAATGATCAGTTTTACCGGAAATGGAAGAAGACTGGAGAGATCTTTAGCACATGAACTGGAAAAAGAAGGACACCAGGTGCTGCAGGCGGTAAAATGCAAAGAACTGGAATCGGACAAGGATGCGGTAAAATGCAGTGCCAGAGAATGGACAGGTGAGCAGTTCCGGACGCGGGATGTACTGATCTTTATCGGAGCAGTACAGATTGCCGTGCGCTTGATCGCACCTTTTATAGGATCAAAGACAACAGATCCGGCGGTACTGGTACTGGATGAGAAAGGACAATATTGTATCCCGATCCTGTCCGGGCACATTGGCGGAGCAAATGAGCTGGCTGAAAGAATTGCAGAGATGGCAGGAGCACTGCCTGTGATCACAACAGCTACAGATATCCGGGGAAAATGGGCAATAGATGTATTTGCCAGAAAGAATCATCTTTATATAGAAGATATGCAGAAGGCAAAGCAAATTTCGGCAAAGATTCTGGAAGGAAAGACAGTCGTGGCCGCGATTGAGAGCGGAAGAGATTCGATAGAGGGTACTGTGCCGGAAGAAGTGAAGATCGTACCGGAAACCTATGAGAATCCAGATATCTATATCGGGATATATGAACGAAAATTAAGCAGTCATGTATTAAGGCTGATACCACAACGGATCACGGTGGGAATCGGCTGCAGACGGGGGACATCCGCAGAGCAGATAGAACAGCTGGTGGATAAGATACTGAAAGAATCACATATTAATAAGAAAAGTATTGGCAGGATCGCAAGCATTAATCTAAAAAAAGACGAAGAGGGATTGCTTACATTTTGCAACAAATATAACATAGAGCCGGAATTTTATCCGGCAGAAGAATTAAAAAAAGTAGAAGGAGAATTCAGTGTTTCTACATTTGTAAAAAAGGTTACTGGAGTGGATAATGTATGTGAAAGAAGTGCTGTATATACAGGTGGTACACTGCGGATCAGAAAACAGGCAGAAAATGGTGTGACAGCAGCATTTGCCTGGGATAATTGGAGGGTGAAGTTTGAATAAGGTATATGTGATAGGAATGGGACCGGGGGCATATGAACAGATGACGGTGAAAGCAGTCCGGACGCTGGAAAAATGTGATGTGATCGTCGGATATACCGTATATATCGAATTATTAAAAGAATATTTTCCGGATAAGAGATATCTGACAACGTCCATGAGACAGGAGGCAGCACGGTGCAGGATGGCATTCGAAGAGGCAGCAAAAGGAGCTGTAACGGCAATGGTATGCAGCGGAGATGCCGGGATATACGGAATGGCAGGACTGATGTATGAAATCGGTGAGGAATATCCGGAAGTCGCGATCGAAGTAATCCCGGGAGTGACAGCGGCACTGGGAGGTTCTGCGGTACTTGGAGCAGCAGTCGGACATGATGTCAGTCTGATCAGTTTAAGTGATCTTCTGACACCGTGGGAATTGATCGAAGAAAGGCTTCGCTGTGCGGCAAAAGCTGATTTTGTGATCTGCCTTTATAATCCCTCCAGCAGGAAACGCAGTACCTATCTTGCAAAAGCATGTGAGATCATGCTGGAATATAAGGCGGAAGATACCGTCTGCGGAATAGTGAAAAACATTGCCCGCGAGGGAGAAACAATGCAGACACTGACACTGAAAGAATTAAAAGAGACAACAGTAGATATGTTCTCTACTGTATTTATCGGAAATAAACAGACAAAAGTAATTCGGGAAAAAATGGTTACACCAAGGGGATATCGTATATGAAAGACAAAAAGATTCTATTATATGCAGGGACAACAGAAGGAAGAAAATTAGCATCTTATCTCGGAAGAAGAGGCGTAAGACTGCACGTCTGTGTGGCAACCGCTTATGGGGAGAGTCTGCTTCCGGAAGAGAAGAATATAACGGTGACACACGACCGGATGGACAGTGGGCAGATGGGCGAGTTTATGAGGGTGTTTGAGCCGGATTATGTGATCGATGCAACGCATCCATATGCCAAAGAAGTGACCAAAAACTTGAAAAGTGCCTGCGAGGTTATGCAGGTTCCGTATTTAAGACTGGTCAGGGGAAGTGAAGAGACCAAAGAAAGCATCTGTGTGGAAAATATGGATGAAGCGATAAAGTATCTGGAAAAAACAGAAGGAAATATTCTGGTAACAACAGGAAGCAAGGAGCTGGAATCCTATACAAGACTGACGGATTACGAAAGCCGGGTATATGCGCGCGTTCTGTCTATTGGCCAGGTGGCAGTTAATTGTGAAGAACTTGGATTCTCCGGACGTCATCTCATCTGTATGCAGGGACCGTTTTCTACGGAAATGAATCGTGCCATGTTAAAGGAATATGATATTGCTTATATGGTAACGAAAGAATCAGGACTTGCAGGCGGATACCCGCAGAAATGTCAGGCTGCACTAGAAGCCGGTGTGAAAATGGTTGTGATCGGAAGGCCGGAAGAAGAAGAGGGAATGAATTTTGAAGAAATGTCCAAATTCCTTCAGAAAGAACTGGAACTGGATAATCACTGGAAAGTTACACTGGTGGGAATCGGTGCAGGTGCCAGAGACCAGGTTACACTGGAAGCAAAAAGATGCTGTCAGGAAGCAGAACTTCTGATCGGAGCAGGCAGGATGATCGAGGCAGTGGCAGAAGTCGGACAGACCATATATGAAGCATACCGCCCGGATGAGATCATTTCTTATATCAAAGAAAATCCGGAATATGAAAATGTAACGATTGCGTTGTCCGGTGATACAGGATTTTACAGCGGTGCGAAGAAGATTCTGGAATTGACGAAAGATGACCCACAGATTGAGACAAAAGTGGTGCCTGGAGTATCATCCATCATATATTTTGCATCAAAGCTTGGCGTAACATGGGAGGATGCGGCACTAGTAAGCCTGCATGGAAGAAAAGAAAATCTGATGGCGGTCATTAAGGAGAATAAAAAGGTATTCGCCCTTGTAAGTAATGCAGAAGAGATCCGTCAGATCCTGACAAAAATGACGGAATATGGAATGGGCGAAGTAACAGTCAGGATCGGAACAGAACTTTCTTATAAGAATGAAGAGATTCAGACAGGAACAGCAAGATCACTGCTTCATTACAAAGGAGAGAATCTGGCGGTCCTTTATATTGAAAATGAATCCGGCGGCGAAAGCCCGGTGATTCCGGCAATTCCGGATGATACATTTGTACGTGGCGATGTACCGATGACCAAGGAAGAAGTAAGAAGCATTTCGATTGCTAAACTTAAGATTAAGAAGGATGCAGTTGTATATGATGTCGGAGCAGGAACAGGCTCTATTTCCGTAGAGGCCGCCATGGTTGCAACGCAAGGTAACGTCTATGCAATTGAACAGAAAGTGGAGGCGCAGGAACTGATCCGTGAAAATGCAAGGCGGATGCACGTGGATAATCTGCATGTGATAGAAGGTATGGCGCCGGAGGCACTGGAAGAACTGCCGGCACCTGATTGCGTATTTATCGGGGGCAGTAAAGGAAAGTTGTATGAAATCCTGGATGCTATCCGGAAGAAGAACTCATTTGTACGGGTGGTGCTCAATGCAATCTCACTCGAGACGATGATGCAGGTGTTAAAATATACGGAAGAGAATGAGATAGAAGAGGCAGAAGTCATTCAGGTAGCGGTAAGCCGTGCGAAAAAAGTGGGCAGTTATCATATGATGAATGGACAGAATCCGATCTATGTGATCAGCTTTACGAGCAGACCGGCAAAAAAGGAAGCAGATCCGGAAAATGAAGACGATTTCGTTCTGGAAGAAATCAATCTGGACGAGGTGGAACCGGAAGATATGACCGGAGATATTGTGGAGGATATTACGAAAGTGATCTCTGTAGGGGATCTGACACCGGAGAAAATCCGGGAAGAAATGGAGGAATCTGAGTAATGAAACTTCCTAGAATTCTGATTACTGCGATGAAAAGTGGCGCAGGTAAAACCATGCTGACCTGCGGAATATTGAAAGCAATGAAGATGCAGGAGATAAATCCTGCGTCTTTTAAGTGCGGGCCGGATTACATTGATCCAATGTTCCACAAGACTGTGATCGGCATCAGCAGCTATAATCTGGATTCCTTTTTGTGTGGAGAAAATGGAGTCAGAGAGATCCTGAAAAAAAATGGTGCCGGAGCAGATATTTCCGTAATGGAAGGTGTTATGGGATACTATGATGGGATCGCAGGGATCTCTTCAGAGGCGAGTGCTTATGATATTGCCAGAATTACCGATACCCCGGCTGTGATGATCCTGGACTGTAAAGGACTAAGCGTGTCTGCAGTGCCGTGTATCCAGGGGTTTTTGCATTATAAAGAAGACAGCCGTATCAAAGGCGTAATTCTGAACCGTTTGTCTCCGATGATGTATGGAAGAATGAAAGAGATGATCGAGGTGCAGACAGGAATCAAAGTCTACGGCTATGTTCCGGTTATGAAAGATTGTGCACTGGAGAGCCGTTATCTGGGACTGAAGCTTCCAAAAGAACGAAAAGATACGGAAGACAAACTCACAAGACTGGGAGAACAGATTCTGAAAAGTGTAGATATCGCAGGCCTTCTGGAACTGGCAGAAAATGCACCGGAGCTGCAAGAAAATGCACAGTATAGTACAGAATCGGTTAGAACAAAAGATACGGTACGGATCGGGCTTGCAAGTGACGATGCATTCTGTTTTTTCTATCAGGATAATCTGGAACTGTTGCAGGAGATGGGAGCGGAACTGATTCCTTTTTCTCCTCTTTACGATAAGCAGATTCCGGAAAAGCTGTCGGGACTTTTGTTCTATGGCGGTTATCCGGAACTATATGCAGAAGAACTAAGTAAAAATGAGTCAATGAAGACGAGTATTAAAAAAGCATTGAACGGCGGAATGCCATGTATCGCGGAGTGTGGAGGATTCATGTACCTGCAGGAATATATCAGAGATGAAAGCGGCACAGAATTTCCAATGGTTGGATTTTTAGAAGGGAAAAGTTATCCGACAGGTTCCTTAAAGCGATTCGGCTATGTTACCCTGACAGGGGGAAGAATATTCGGTAAAGAAGCAGGAGATATCCCGGCACATGAATTTCATTATTATGATTCAGAAGTATGCGGGGAAGCATTTCTGGCGGAAAAACCAATGTCAAACCGTTCGTGGAAATGCATGATCAGTACCGATACGGTACTGGCAGGATATCCGCATATTCATTATTATGGAAATGAAAAGATTCCGGAGAACTTTCTGGAACAATGCAGAAGATGCAGGGAACAAGAGAAAAGAGCTAGGGAAAGAGATAGAACATAGAGAACAGAGAGGATAAAAAGCATGGCAGAGCAAAGTTTAGAACAACTGGAACAGGAATTCCATCAGATCGTATCTGGTATTCATCCGGCAGATGTAGTAACGAAAGGAAATGCGCAGAAAAAGTGGAACTCCATTGCGAAACCGTTACACAGTCTGGGAAAACTAGAAGATCATATTATGCAGATTGCGGCACTGACCGGCGATACAGACGTGAATCTGAACCGGAAGGCGCTGATCGTGATGTGTGCGGATAACGGAGTGGTAGAAGAAGGTGTAACGCAGACAGGACAGGAAGTAACTGCAATTGTTGCAGAGAATTTTCTGACATGTAATACCAGTGCGGCGATCATGTGTAAAAAAGCCGGTGTAGATATCTTTCCCATCGATATCGGTATGGCAGCGGATACAAAAGTCCCAAGGTATAAAACGGCAAATGGAACCGCAAATATGACCAAAGGTCCGGCTATGACAAGAATGCAGGCGTTACAGGCAATCTTAACCGGGATCCATCAGGTGAAGGAAAAGAAGGAAGCCGGATATAAGATCATTGCTACCGGAGAGATGGGAATCGGAAATACGACGACCAGCAGTGCCGTGGCTTCCGTACTTCTGGGAGACGAACCGGCAGAGATAACGGGACGGGGAGCAGGACTGACGAACGAAGGATTGGAAAGAAAAATACACGCGATCGAGAAGGCGATAGCGGTCAATCGTCCGAAATGGGATGATCCGGTGGATGTACTGGCAAAAGTAGGCGGATTCGATTTGGCGGGAATCACCGGACTCTATCTGGGAGGTGCTGTATATCGAATCCCGATTGTAGTTGATGGATTTATCTCAGCGGTTGCGGCACTTGCGGCCGTCAGAATCTGTGAGTGGGTCAAAGATGCGATGATTGTGTCACATGTCTCGAAAGAACCTGGAATGCAGAAGATCCTGAAAGAGTTACACATGGATGCACCATTGCATGCAGATATGTGCCTGGGTGAGGGAACTGGAGCTGTGGCATATCTTCCGGTGCTGGATCTTGCGGCAGAAGTGTATGGACGGATGAGTACATTTTCAGAAAATGACATCGAAGATTATAAAGAATTAGGTGAGAAAGAATGATACATCTGGTGACAGGCGGAAGCGGAAGCGGTAAATCTGAGTATGCGGAGAACTGGCTGACAGGCAGAAATAAGAAGGATGGTACTTACATATATATTGCAACCATGCAGCCATACACAGAAGAAACGATGAAAAAGATTGAAAGACATCACAGGCTGAGAGCCGGAAAAGGATTCCGGACATTGGAAAAATATACAGATCTATCAGAACTTGAGATACCAAAGAATCAGGGAATCCTTCTGGAGTGCATATCGAATCTGGTGGCCAATGAGCTTTACAGAGAAGATGGGACATTGAATGATTTAAAAGAAACAAAAGAAAAAGTATTGGCAGGAGTACGCAGACTGAGCAATTCTACGACACGTCTTGTAATTGTTACAAATGAAGTGAACGCAGATATAAACAGCTATAGCGAAGAGACGGAAAAATATCGGGAATGCATCGGAATGGTGAATCAAAGTCTTGCAGAGCTTGCAGATATAGTAACGGAAGTTGTGTATGGAATTCCGGTATGCATTCGTAAGGAGCAAAAGAAGTATGAAGAGTATAAAAAGAATATGGAATAGTTTCAAAATTGCGTTTTCTATGTACAGCAGGATTCCGATGCCGCGCAGCGAATGGACAGATGAAAATAAATCGTATGCAATGTGTTTTTTTCCATGGATCGGTGCAGTGATCGGACTTTTGTCTTATGGAGTGTTTCGGTTTTCAAAATGGTTTGATGGGAATGGAGGAGGAAATTATTCCTTATTTTTTGTAATATTTCTGATCCTGATCCCGGTATTTATTACGGGAGGAATTCATCTGGACGGATTTCTGGATACACAGGATGCGCTGAGTTCCTGGCAGACGAAAGAGCGTCGTCTGGAAATACTGAAAGATTCCCACGCAGGAGCATTTGCTATCATTTCATGTACCATCTATTTTCTGATGTATATTGGCGTGTATTCTTGTCTGAGTGTACGGAGTATGGAAGTGATCGCATATAGCTTCATGCTATCAAGAACATTGAGTGGACTGTCTGTAGTTACATTTCCACAGGCAAGGAAGAAAGGTATGGTGGCAGATTTTTCGGAAAGTGCATCGACCAGAATTACAAGAATGGTATTGGGCATTTATCTGATTGTACTGTGTTTCCTGATTCCACTGACCGGAGGGATCTGCGGAATCGGATGTGTGATCTCGGCAGGCGTGGTATTTGGATATTATTACCGGATGGCGATGAAGAATTTCGGCGGTGTGACCGGGGATCTGTGTGGATATTTCCTGCAGGTATGTGAACTTGTGATGGCGCTTGTCGTGGTAGTAGTGGATATCATAGTAAAAAGCGGAATCATCAAATGATGAACAGGCTGGATAAAAGTGTGGAAAGAATGAAGAAAACAAGTGGCAGAAAGAAAACAGCAGAGAAATAGTAGAAAATAACAGAAAGATGAAAATACAGGATTGGAGGAAGGAAAAGAAGTCATGATCATGATAATAGGCGGCGCATATCAGGGAAAACTTGCATTCGCAAAGAAAATCTACCCAGATGTCACATGGGCAGACGGTGCGGTATGTACGGAAGAAGAACTATATAGCTGCGAAGGAATATATCATTTCCATCAGTATATCGAAAGAAAGATAAAGGAAGGAGAACCGATAGATGATCTTGCAGAAGAACTGATTCGGAAGAATCCGGAACTGATCCTGATCACAGATGAGATCGGATACGGAATCGTGCCGGTTGACCGGATGGAACGGGAATACAGAGAGCAGACCGGAAGAGTGTGCACGCGCCTTGCGGCATATTCGGAGAAAGTATACCGTGTGATGTGCGGAATCGGACAGGTGATAAAGGAAGTATGAGGATTTATCTGATACGTCATTCGATGACGAAAGGAAATAAAGAAAAACGCTATATCGGAACGACGGATGAATCTTTATGTCTGGAAGGAATACAGCTTTTGGAAGAGAGAAAAGGAATGTATCCTGAGGTTACATATGTCTATGTAAGTCCGATGAAGCGGTGCGTGCAGACGGCAGAGATCATTTATCCGGAGATGATGAAAGCAGGAGCATATAGCTGTAATGAAAAGTTACGGGAGTGTGATTTTGGCCTGTTTGAAAATCATAATTATATCGAACTTTCCGGCAGCCCGGAGTATCAGGCATGGATAGACAGTGGTGGAAAGCTGCCATTTCCGGAAGGGGAAAGCAGGGAAGCGTTCATCCGGCGGACACTGGAAGGGTTCCGGGAAGTCGTACGGGATGCGCAGGCACATGACCGGGAGACGATTGCGGTTGTGGCACATGGCGGAACGATCATGAGTATCATGGAACGGTATGCAGTAAAGGAAGACGGGACGCCAGCAGGAAGTTATTATGATTATCAGATAAAGAATGGAGAAGGATATGAACTTAGAATTTCAGAGAATGACATATATGACGATCGCGATCGTGGCGGGCTTTGTTCTGGATCTGATCTTCGGGGATCCAAGATGGCTGTATCATCCGGTGAGGCTGATCGGGCATCTGATATCGGGAACCGAAAGAATTATCAGAAACTGTCTGCCGGCGAATAAGACAGGGGAACGCATCGGTGGAGGGATTCTGGTGCTGGTGGTTGTGACGGTCAGTACAGGAGTTCCGGCGGTGATCTTATCGGTTGCATATAAGTATTTCTGGCAGCTTGGACTTGCACTGGAAAGCTTCTGGTGTTATCAGATCCTTGCAACGAAATCCCTGAAAGTAGAAAGTGACAGGGTCTACATAGCACTGAAAGACAAGGGCCTGGAGGCCGGGAGAAAGGCCGTGTCCATGATCGTCGGAAGAGATACACAGAATCTGACGGAAGAAGGTGTGACCAAGGCGGCCGTAGAGACGGTGGCAGAGAATACATCGGATGGTGTGATCGCACCGTTATTTTATATGCTGATCGGCGGAGCTGTTCTGGGATTTGCTTATAAGGCAATTAATACGATGGATTCGATGGTCGGTTATAAGAACGACCGGTATCAATGGTTTGGAACGGCTGCCGCGAAGCTGGATGATGTGGTGAATTTTATTCCGGCGAGGGTATCGGCAGTACTGATGATCGCGGCGTCATATCTGACCGGAATGGATGGAAAGAATGCAGCACGTATCTTCCGAAGAGACCGCTTTAATCATAAAAGTCCGAACTCGGCACAGACAGAAGCAGTCATGGCGGGGGCGCTGGATGTGCAGCTTGCAGGAGATGCATGGTATTTTGGAAAGCTGCATAAGAAGCCGACGATCGGAGATCCGGTCCGGGAGATGGAACTATTGGATATCCGGAGATCGCATAAGCTGTTATATGGGACGGCAATGCTTGGTCTGATACTTGGAATCATCCTCCGGATTCTGGTTCTGTAGATGATATTGATAATAAAAATCAAAAAACAAATAATATTATCTGCAAATTATGAATAAAAAGTTAGAATTGTGCAAACAATGTTCCTGTTGACTAACATAGTCAGTGCAACTTACAATATAAAAAAGAGGTAAAGAAGGTGTTAGTTATGCAGGCATTGTCAAAGGCGGCGGCTGGAAAAAGCTACACCATCAAGTGGATGTTCGGCATCCCGGAAGTTCTGGATAAGATCCGAAAATGTAAGATTGATGAAGGCAGTGAGATCACAGTCATTCAGAATTCCGGAAGAGACCTGATCATCAGGAGTGGTGAGAAGCGGATCGCAATGAGCAGCGATGCGGCAACAAGAATTCAGGTATAAGATTCCGGTTGACTATTTTCTGCAAAGTGAGTAAGATGGTTGTAGCAAAATAGCAGAGAGAGCGGTTTATCCGCACAGGTGAAGGAACGTTGGCAGAACCAAAAGAGACAGTTCACGGTGGAGACATTTACCGGAATCCATCTGTTACAGATTATTCTGTAAACAGTAACCCGCTGGGAGTTCCCGAAGCGGTACGAAAGAGCGTACAGGAAAGTGCAGACAGGATCATGTATTATCCGGATGTCAGATGCGACAGACTTCGGGAGTCGATCAGTGATTTTGAGAGAATAGAAAAAGAAAAGATACTCTGCGGCAATGGTGCTGCAGAGCTTTTTTTTGCTGTCGTAATGGCAGTGAGACCGAAAAAAGCACTGGTGACGGCACCAGCTTTTTCCGAGTATGAGCGGGCACTTGGCACAGTTGGAGCAGAGGTACAATATTACAGATTAAAAGAAGAACAGGATTTCCGGATACAGGAGGATATACTGGAACAGATTACGGAAGATACAGATATGATATTTCTGTGCAATCCCAATAATCCGACCGGACAGACAACGGAAAAAGAACTGCTGATCCGTGTGATGAACAGGTGTAATAAATGCGGTACGATACTGGTCCTGGATGAGTGTTTTATAGAGTTTCTGGAAGAACCAGAAAGATATGAATGCCGGGGGTATCTGACACAGTATCCGAATGTGGTCATTATCAAAGCATTTACGAAAATATTCTGTATGCCGGGTGTAAGACTTGGATATGCATTGTGTGAGAATGCAGCTCTTAGGAAACGAATGAGGGCAATGCTCCAGCCGTGGAATGTGTCGGTAACGGCACAGGAAGCAGGTGTGGCAGCACTTGTTGATTGCGAAGCATATTTAAAGAGAACGAAAGAATATATAAAAAAAGAAAAGTTCTGGATGACAGAGCGGATGAGAAAGCTTGGTCTGAATGTATGGGGATCGGAAGCAAACTATATATTTTTTAAAGGAAAAGCAGGGCTGTATGAGAAGGCACTGAAAAGCGGACTGTTGATCCGGGACTGCAGTAACTATGAAGGACTGACAGAAGGGCATTACCGGATTGCAATAAGATCTGAAGAAGAGAATGAAAGGTTGATAACATGGCTGGAAAAATTATGATACAGGGGACAATGTCCAACGCAGGAAAGAGTCTTCTGTGTGCGGGACTTTGTAGAATATTCAAACAGGACGGATACCGGGTGGCTCCGTTCAAATCCCAGAATATGGCACTGAATTCCTTTATTACAGAGGATGGACTGGAGATGGGACGTGCACAGGTTGTGCAGGCAGAGGCAGCAGGCGTGGCGCCGCAGGTAGAGATGAATCCGATCCTGTTAAAGCCGACCAACGATGTAGGATCACAGGTGATCGTAAATGGTGAAGTCTTGAAGAATATGAGTGCAAGAGAATATTTTGCTTATAAAAAGCAGCTCATACCGGACATTATGAAAGCATTTCACAAATTAGAAGAAGAGAATGACATCATTGTGATCGAAGGAGCGGGAAGTCCGGCAGAGATCAACCTGAAGAAAGATGATATTGTAAATATGGGGCTGGCGAAGATGGTAGATGCGCCGGTGCTTCTGGTCGGAGATATTGACCGCGGAGGAGTATTTGCCCAGCTTCTGGGGACGCTTATGCTCCTGGAAGATGATGAGAAAGAACGTGTAAAGGGACTGGTCATCAACAAATTCCGCGGGGATAAGACAATCCTGGATCCCGGTATTGTCATGTTGGAAGAAAGAGGCGGCATTCCGGTAGTCGGAGTTACACCGTATATGCAGGTCGAGATTGAAGATGAAGACAGTCTGACAGAGCGTTTTAACATGACAAAGTGTGGAAAAGGTGCAGAAGAAAGAATCGGTCTGGTGGATATCGCAGTCATCCGGACACCGAGAATTTCGAACTTTACGGATTTCATGCTGTTGGAAAATGCTCCGGGAGTGAATCTGCGTTATGTAAAGAATCCAAGAGAACTGGGAAATCCTGATATGATCATCCTTCCGGGAACAAAAAATACGATGGGAGATCTGAAATGGTTAAGACAGAGCGGAATGGAAGCGAAGATTCTGAAGGCGCATGCCGGCGGCTGTGTGGTCTGGGGAATCTGCGGCGGCTACCAGATGCTGGGGCAGTCGCTCAGTGATCCGGAAGGCGTGGAAGATGGCGGCAGTATGAAAGGACTCGGCCTTTTGCCGGTAACGACTACATTTACCACAGAAAAGACCAGAACAAGGGTGAATGGAACACTCCTTCATGTGGAGGGGAATCTGAAAGCACTTGAGAATCTGAAGTTTGAAGGATACGAGATCCATATGGGAAAGACCGAACTTCTGGAAGGATGTCCGATGAATCAGATTCACGATACGGTGAAGAAAAAGGACAGACAGATTCCGGATATGGAGCCGGAAAACAGAATAGAGAACAGTACAGACGGAATCTCGCATGGAAATGTATACGGAACATACATCCACGGCATTTTTGATAAGGAGAAAATTGTATCGGAGATCGTAAAATCCCTGGCAGAAAAGAAAGGACTTTCAATGGAAGAAGTGGAAGGTGTAGACCTGAAAGCATTCAAAGAAAGCCAGTATGATCTTCTGGCAGATACACTCAGAAAACATCTGGACATGAAGGCAATCTATCAGATCATGGGAATGCAGAAATAATTTTTCGGGATTACTATGTATTCGTAAGGAGCTGTAGATACCAAAGTATGCAAGAGAAGTTGCCGATGGCAAGTTTTGTAGTTAGAAAAGATGAGATGTGGGCTATGACGGACTATGAAGAGAAAGGAAGAAAACGTTGAATATACAGAAAAATAATCACGCGGCACATACTAAAATAGAGATAGAAAATGTTCTTCCGACAGAGATCGAAAAGCGCAGCTTTGAGATCATTACGGAAGAACTGGAGCAGGAAGGCATCGTGCTTCCTGAGATTCAGGCACCAATTACAAAGCGCTGCATACATACCAGTGCGGATTTTGATTATGCGAAGAATCTGGTGTATTCCGAGCATGCGGTGGAGAAAGCACTCGAAGCGATCAGAGGCGGTGCTTCCATCGTAACCGATACACAGATGGGGCGTTCCGGAATTAACAAAAAGAGACTGGCACAGTACGGCGGTCAGGTATACTGCTTCATGTCAGATGAAGATGTGGCACAGGCGGCAAAGAAGAATGGAACCACAAGAGCTGTTGCCAGTATGAAAAAGGCGTGTGAACTGAACGAAAAACTGATCTTTGCCATCGGAAATGCACCGACAGCACTAATTCACCTGTATGAACTGATCAAAGACGGAAGAATCCGTCCGGAGCTCGTGATCGGTGTACCGGTCGGCTTTGTAAATGTGGTACAGTCCAAAGAACTGATCCTGACACTGGAAGATACCCCGTATATTGTAGCGAGGGGGAGAAAAGGCGGAAGTAATATTGCGGCATGTATCTGTAACGCACTGATCTATATGCTGTAGGGAGGAAGAATTTATGACATTACAGCAGTTAAGGTATATTACCATGGTTGCGGAGAAGGGGACGATAAGTGAGGCGGCAAAAGAGCTGTTCATTTCCCAGCCGAGTCTTACCAATGCGATTCGGGAACTGGAGCAGGAGATGCAGGTGACGATTTTTCACCGGACGAATAAAGGGGTGACGATCACCGCAGAGGGAGATGAATTTCTCGCCTATGCAAGACAGATTCTGGATCAGGTCGGCCTCATGCAGGAGAGGTATCTGAATGTAAATGAACGGAACCCGAGATTTTCCGTATCCTGCCAGCATTATTCTTTTGCGGTCAATGCATTTGTAGATGTGATCCGTAAATTTGATGCGAGAAAATATGATTTTACACTGCGGGAGACACAGACTTATGAGATCATCGAAGATGTGGCGAAGCTGAAAAGTGAGATAGGTATTCTGTATACTTCTTCACAGAATGAGACGATCATCATGAAACTGATCCGTCAGAATGATCTGAAATTCGAAGAGTTATTCGTAGCAAAGCCACATGTATTTATCAGTTCAAAGCATCCGTTGGCAGATAAGGAAGCACTGACACTGGAAGATCTGGAGGAGTATCCGTATTTGTCATTTGAGCAGGGGGATTATAATTCCTTTTATTTTTCCGAAGAGATATTAAGCACACTGGACCGGAATAAGAACATCAAAGTCAGAGACCGGGCAACGCTTTTCAATCTGGCGGTCGGCCTGGACGGGTATACGGTAAGCTCCGGCGTGATCAGTAAAGAACTGAACGGTGAGAATATCATCGGGAAGCCGCTTCTGGTGGATGAATATATGCGGATTGGAACGATCGTGCGGAAAGATGTGGCACTGAGCCGGTATGGAAAGGTGTATATGGAAGCGTTGAAAAAATACACAGGCGGGATGTAAGAATAATTCAGAATAATGGTGAAAAGCAGTGGAAAAAGGTTTCGTTTGTAAAAGAAGTTGCAGAAGAAGTCTGGGAGGCTTAATATCAAATTGAATATATAAAAAAGATATGAAAGATATATCAAATATACGTTTCACATTTTTGATATTCTCTCGTATAATAGTCTGCTGAGGGGGATTGGTTTGAAAACGTAAAAACGTGTGAAAGCAATTCCCCGTTTTTTCTAAGGAGATGAAAACATGGGAGTAATGAAAAGTTTATTTTCCGGGAAACAGATGTCGGAGGCATTCATCTGTAGTGCATTTCTGGCTTTATCGGGAGGATTTCAGGATGCATATACCTATAATACGCGTAATGAAGTATTCTCGAATGCACAGACAGGTAACGTGGTGCTGATGAGCCAGAATTTCATGACGGGAAAATGGGAGGCGGGACTGAAGTATTTATTTCCGCTTTTTGCATTTGCTTTGGGTGTTCTGATCGCAGAACAGATCCAGCATAAGTATAAATATGCAAAACGTCTGCACTGGAGACAGGGAATTCTGGGAGCAGAGATTATAATCCTGTTCATTGTAGGATTTATTCCACAACGCGGAAATATGATCGCGACTGTTCTGGTATCCTTTGCCTGTGCGATGCAGGTGCAGAGTTTCCGGAAGGTGAATGGATTCTCATATGCGAGTACGATGTGTATCGGTAATTTGAGAAGCGGAACGGCAGCACTGTCTTTTTATCTGAGAGAAAGAAGACCAGAGCAGCTGCGCCAGGCAATGTATTATTTGGGAATCATAGTTCTGTTTGCGATAGGAGCCGGAATCGGCGGCAATCTTTCTGCCAATTACGGAATCCATATGATATGGGTATCGTGCGGACTTTTGATTGTCAGCTTCCTGCTGATGTTCCTGGATATAGAAGCACGGAGAAGCAGAGCATAATAGAAGAAAAAATAAGAGACATTGATCCGCTGTCAGATGCGGATCAATGTCTCGATTAGTTTCTGTGCTGCAATACTTTGTGGCCTGGAAGCATTTTGTACAAGACAGATGTGTCTTGCAGGAAGAGATTCTTTCAGATGAATCTGAAGAATTTCCCCGCGTTTCAGCGGTTCTTCTGCAAGTTTCTCCGGATAGAAGCCGATACCGAGATTGTGCTGGATCAGGGCCAGACACTGATCGGTAGATGTAACTTCCAGATCCGGACGGAACGGAAAGCCGTGGGAAGAAAAGTACTGAATATGAAGATCTCTGGTGCTGGTATTATTCTCCAGCGAGACAAAAGGATATTCCGCAAGTTCTTCCAGCGAGCAGATGTGAGAAGCCAGTTCTTTGTATTTCGGACCGGCGATCAGAATTTCCCGGAAAGAACCAAGGGAAATCTTCTGGAACTGCTTCTGGACCGAAAGAGGTGTTGTTACAACTGCGAAATCCACCAGCCCGCTTTCCAGGGAAGCGATTGCCTGCGGAGTGGAATGGTTGGAAATCTTAAGCCTTACATGTGGATAATGATTGTGAAATGCTTCTAATTTTGGCAGCAGCATAATACGTAGTGCATTTTCGCTGACTCCGATGGAGATGAGTCCGCTGGTAAGGCTCTGGTCACGCTTCAACTCGGTTTCTCCGAGCTCCAGTTGTTCAAAGGCAATTGCAACGTGGTTAAAAAGCTTCTGTCCTTCCGGAGTCAGTGAGACCCCACGGTTCGAACGGACGAAAAGATGGCAGCCAAGTTCTGTCTCAAGATTATTCATACACCGGGTAATATTCGGCTGGTTATTGTGTAATACCTCTGCCGCTTTTGTAAAACTGTGCTGTTGTGCGACATGGTAGAAAATGCGGTAATAATCGTATGTACTCATAATATCCTCCAAAATAATATATAAAATTGATATATAAAAATAATTTGCTATCTTTTATCCAGATGATGCCAGATAAGTATAATATATCCCATGTGAAAAGACAATGTTAAGAAATAAAAAATATATTACATTGTAGAAAAAAACGTAGTATACTGATTTATATTTTTTTATGAACAGATGTGTTTGTAACGAAAATAATGGATACACCTGAGAGGAGAGACTTAATTATGGTAAAAATGAATGTAAAATTTGAAACACCGGAACAGCTTGTAGAATTTTCAAGAATGTGTCAGAAAGTAGAGGCTGATACTCTGATTGAAGATACTGTACATAAACTTATCATTGATGGAAAATCAGTTATGGGAATGATGACAGTTACATTGAATCAGAGGCTGATCTTTGTAGTAGATGGTTCTGATGAGAAAGAGGTACTTTCTACATTTGAAAAATATCGTACGGAAGATATGGTACAGAAGCAGAATCTGGGTTAATAATTGCATTTTACAGATACTTGTGGTATCGTAGTCAAGGTGAAAAGAATAGAATGAAAACTGCAGGTGTCGGTTGGATAAGATTGATCAGAGCCGGTGAAAAGGGAAACAGGTGCAAGTCCTGTACGAACTCGTCACTGTGAGCAGGGAATATCAGAAAAGAAAAAAGTCACTGGATAACGGGAAGACAAGCTTCTGATGTATGGATCTGTGAGTCAGGAGACCTGCCTGTAGCGTACATGGAAGTAAATCCGGACCACGAGTAATTGGTTGTACAAAAATGGAGGAAAATTATAATAAATTCACAAGGCCATTTTATACCCTTTTACGGATGATTTCGTGGAAGGGTATTTTTGGTGACAGAAAAGTAGTAGGGAGAGAGTAAAAGATGAAACACAATTCCAAGCAATTTTTGGCCTTATTTATGGCTGTGTCTATGGCAGTTGCACCGGTATCGGGAGTGTATGCGGAAGATCAGAATGCAGCTGTAGAAGATACATTGAGTGAGAATAAACAGGATAATGATGAAGCTGGACAGACAGAGCCGGAAGCCGCTGCCGGACAGACAGAGTCGGAAGCTGCTGCCGGACAGACAGAAAGCAGTGTGACGACAGATACAAGTCAGGAAGTCACAAAAGAAGCCGGGAAAAATCAGGTAGCTGTTGAAAAGGTACAGAATACGCAGGAAGACGGAACCGCCCCACAGACGGAACCAATCGGCGAAGATGAAATATTTGAGAACATTACTGATATCAGCGGTATGGCAGGTGCTTTGAAAGACGGAGAATATAGTGTTGATGCGGATCATTTTTCGGCAAAACTGACTTCGGGTGGTTCAAGCAAGGTGAAGATTGAGTGTCAAAAAGTAATCGTAAAGAATGGAAAAGCAACAGCCTGGATAAATTTTAGCAGTTCTAAGTATGATAAAGTATGGGTGAAAGTGAATGGAACCCAGAACATATATCATGCAAAACCGAGAGAAGGCGAGGCCGGAGTTGCATTTGAGATTCCTGTTAATTTAAATAGTTCAATGACTTTTATGGCACATACCAGTTCCATGAGTGGAAAAAATATTGCATATACGATCAATATTGCAATCCCGGAAGATACAGTCCCGTCGACACCATCCACACCGGATCAGACCGTTATTACGGAATTAAGTTTCAAAGAGGGATCTGAACTCAGCATGAAAGAGGGAGAAGTTCAGAAACTGACACCTCAGTTCACACCGGCATTATCAGCATCTGAGACAGCACCGGATATGACATGGACTTCTTCTGATCCAAAGATTGTAACCGTTGCAAAATCCGGAACACAGGCTGAGGTGACCGCAGTGAAAGCAGGGACTGCTGAGGTGACTGTGTCTATTAATAATGCGGAAGGAACAGAGCTTAAAGCCACATGCAAGGTAACGGTAACAGCATCGGAAACAGAAAATAAAACCCTGACAGATGGAAATTATCAGGTAGATGTGGATACTGGAAATAAGATGTTCAAAGTTACGAATTGTATCCTGACATCTGAAAAAGGTAAGATGTATGCTGTAATCACATTAAGCGGAACCGGATATGATTATCTTTATATGGGATCAGCAGCCGATGCGGCAGAAGCTGCAGCAAAAGACTACATTTCATATGTGGCTGATGAGGCAGGAAAATATATATACAAAGTTCCGGTAGAAAGTCTGGATAAAGGAATTGCAGTTGCGGCACATTCCATTAAAAAAGATAAATGGTATGACCGTACACTTATATTTTCATCTGCCTCTGCAAAACGTATCATAGCAGACGGAACCTATCAGGTGAATGCTGAAGCCGGCGGAAAGATGTTCCGTGTTACGGATTGTGTTATGACTGTAAAGAATGGACAGATGACGGCGGCAGTTACATTAAGCGGTCGGGGTTATAACAGAATCTATCTGGGCGATGTAAATAACGCATCGGATGATGAAAGGAACTGGATCCTTCCGGATTCGCTTCTTGCAGAGCAGTATACATTTCAGATTCCGGTAGAGAAACTGGATGAGGTAATGACGATTGCCGTTCATACAACGAAGAGTAATAAATGGGATACCAGAACACTGACATTCCATTCAGAAGGCATGACTAAGATTGCGGACAGCAATCATGGAAATGCTTCGAATGGCAATAACGGAAGCAATGGATCGCTGACACCGGGCGGAAATAATAACAACCCGGGAAATACTTCCAATGGAAATAACTCAGGAAGTACAGGAAGCAATAACGGAAATACAGGAAATAATACAACAAACAATGGAAAACCGGACAAAGAATCAAAATACGAATCAGATCTGAACAAATCAACAGCCAGAGTTAACAGTGCCACAGGCTTAAAAGATGGTGTATACACACCAGACAGCTTCTCATGGTCAGGTGGAACCGGAAAGGTAAGAATCAGCTGTAGTAAGGTAACAGTTACCGGTGGCCAGGCATATGCAACGATCACATTCAGCAGTACGCATTACCAGTACGTGAAAGCCAATGGAAATGTATATTATCCAAGTTCCAAAACAGGAAGCTCTACTTCCTTTGTAATTCCGGTGGAACTGAATAAGAATAATACGATTGTAGGTATGACAACAGCCATGTCTGCAGCACATGAGATTAAGTATACGATTTTTGTATACATTGCGGAAGCAGCAAAAGCAAATGCATCAACAAGAGCTAATGGAAAAGAAATTACCGTGATTGGTGTAAATGGCAGTGACAGCAGTAAGACGGCAGCTGCAAGTAAGAAACTGGATGAAGTAGCACCTGAGATCATCGGCCTGGAATATCAGTCAGAGACAAAAGCCGAGCATGCGAAATATTTCAAAATCTATCATTATGATCAGGGGATCACACTTCTGGAAATTGATATGAGCAAAAAGACGGGAAGAAAAGCAGCCGGTAAGAAATGGAAACAGTCTTCGGATACAAGCGGACTGAATCCTGCAGAGCAGGAGCAGGCAGCACTGTATCTGAACAAAGTTGTAAAATATCTGATCGTTCCGGAAAATGCAGAGATTCCTGCAGGACTTGATAAGGAAGTTATCGTGGTGAGACAGCCGGCAGATCATATCTATGCAGGAACCAATAAGATCATTTCCAAGATAGCCAAACTGGGACAGACTGATAAAGTGACGGCAGTTGGTGTAAAGAAAAAGAAGTGTAAGAATGAGACTATCAAAGAAAAGATGGAAAAGAAAGAAATCATTTACACAGGTAAATCCGGCAAATTAAATTATAAGAAACTGGTAAAAAATAAATGTGATCTGGCACTCCTTTCTTCCGGTATCCTGCCGAAAAAAGGAAGTAGTAAGAAAGCTGCCAGAAAGAAAATGAAAGCTTATCAGAAGATGACCGAGAAGATGACGCTTCTTGAGATGCCTGTGATCGTTGACCGTTCAAAAGATGAAAAGGGAAAAGATGCAAAGAAAGAATGGGAAAAAGTCTATCAGGTAATCCTCGGATGTGAAGATCAGAGTGCAGAATAAGGGTTATATAAGATGACCAGAATGCGGATCGCATAAAATGATCGGAATGCAGACAAAATATCATGTAATCAGAAAAAAAGTGGAGAAAAGAATGAAAAAGAGAACATATCGCTTGTTGTGTGTATTTGCAAGTACAGTGCTTCTGGTAACAGGAGCACTGACTGGATGCAGTAGTTCAGGCAAATCGGGTGTGTCCAAAGGAGACGGAACACAGCAGACAGAAGAAAACGGGGCAGAAGAAAAGAAAGCTCCGAAGATAGACGGACTGAAGTATCAGAAGACGATGCAGTTAAAATATGCCACAGGTTTTGATGTTTACTATTATAAAGGTGGATATAAATTACTGGATGTGCATGATGACAGACAGTATCTGATTGTTCCGGAAGGGAAGAAGAAACCGGCAGATCTGGATAAAGATATTGTGGCATTAAAACAGCCGCTGGATCACATTTATCTTGCGGCAACATCGGCAATGGCACTGTTCGATTCGATGGATGGCCTGGACAGTATCCGGATGTCAGGCGCACAGGCTTCAGACTGGTATATTGATAATGCGAAAAAAGCTATGGAGGAAGGCCGGATATTGTTCGCCGGAAAATACAGTGAGCCGGATTATGAGATGCTGGTAGATGAGGATTGTGATCTTGCAATTGAATCAACGATGATCCTGCATACGCCAAAAGTACAGGAAATGATCGAAGATCTGGATATTCCGGTATTTATCGACCGGTCCAGCTATGAAAGTCATCCGCTTGGCAGAACAGAATGGATCAAGGCTTATGCGGCAATGTTGAATAAAGAGGATGTGGCAGATACATTTTTCGAGAAACAGACGAAGGTGATCGAAAACCTGAAAGATTTTAAGAATACGGGAAAGACGGTTGCTTATTTCTTTGTTAATGCAGATGGAACAGTGGTCGTAAGAAGCAGTAAAGATTATATTCCGAAGATGATTGATATTGCCGGAGGAAAATACATTTTTTCAGATCTTAAGAATACAGAAAGCAAGAGTGCTTCGGTAGAATTATCAATGGAAGAATTCTATTCAAAGGCGGAAGAAGCAGACTATCTGATCTACAATGCAACAATTGACAGTCCGATAAACAGTATTGCAGAGCTGACGGCAAAGAATGAACTGTTTAAGGATTTTAAAGCTGTGAAGAACGGTAATGTATGGTGCACCGGCAAATCACTGTATCAGGCAACGGATATAGTCGGTAATCTGATCACGGATATTCATCTGATGCTGACAGATGGAGATGAGAAGGATATGACATTCTTGTACAGGGTAAAATAATACAGTATAATAAGAATCAGGTGGGCAAAAGGAAATGTTCACCTGATTTTTCATCAAAGGAGAAATATAACGTGGCAGACACTTATAATCAGAAAACGGATCGGCAGAATACGGCCGGATCTGTTTATCAAAAGGAAATTTTTAAACGGCGTTCCAGATATATTCTGGTATTTTCTGTATTGACGGCAGCATTTTTGATTGTTACGGTTTTGAATATCAATACAGGAAATGTACATATCTCCTTGCCAGAGATCCTGAAAATACTGGCAAGACGGGGAGAGGGCGGAACGGAAGCAAATATTATATGGAAGATACGTCTGCCACGGGTTCTGATGGCAGCAATCCTTGGGGGAGCGTTGTCATTATCTGGATTCTTACTTCAGACTTTCTTTTCCAATCCGATCGCGGGACCGTTTGTCCTTGGAATTTCGTCCGGAGCGAAGATGATGGTGGCACTGGCAATGATATTCTTTTTGGAACGCTATGCATTTGTGTCTTCTTATACACTGATTGTTGCGGCATTTATCGGAGCATTGATCTCCACCGGTTTTATTTTACTGCTATCCAGGAAAATGAAGCATATGGCCACACTTCTGGTAGGTGGAATCATGATTGGCTACATTTGTTCGGCAATCACAGATTTTGTCGTTACATTTGCAGAGGATTCTGATATTGTCAATCTTCATGGATGGTCACAGGGGAGCTTTTCCGGAATGAACTGGAGTAATGTACAGGTAGCGGTGATCGTGATCGGTGTGACGACTGTACTTACATTTTTCCTGTCTAAGCCAATCGGTGCTTATCAGCTGGGAGAAGCTTATGCGCAGAGCATGGGAGTGAATATCCGCTTTTTCAGGGTGGCACTGATTCTTTTGTCCAGTATTCTTTCGGCAAGCGTAACTGCATTTGCAGGTCCGATCTCATTTGTCGGAATAGCGGTTCCATATCTGGTAAAACATGCACTTCGTACATCGAAACCTTTGGTAGTGATACCAGGGACATTTGTTGGTGGAGCGGTATTCTGTATGATCTGTGATCTGATCGCGAGAATGGCATTTGCACCGATGGAATTGAATATCAGTACGGTGACTTCGATATTCGGAGCGCCTGTTGTAATCTTCATGATGGTGCGTGGGCAGAAAGGCAGGTAGAAGATGACAGAGTATTATATAAAAATGAAAGATCTCGCAGTGGGATATCAGGGGAATGCGCTGATAAGCGATATTAATCTGAAAATAAAAAAAGGCGAGATCGTGACACTGATCGGCCCCAATGGAGCGGGAAAATCTACAATATTAAAAAGCATCACCAGACAGTTAAAGCTGATTGGCGGGGAAGTATACATAGATAGCGAGGAAATCCGTAAACTTTCTTATAAAGAGATGGCAGTTAAGGCGGCCGTGATGCTGACCGAGAGGATGAAACCAGAATTGATGACCTGTCATGATATTGTAGCGACCGGGCGTTATCCTTATACCGGAAGACTTGGAATCTTGTCAAGGGAAGATGAGAGAAAGGTGGATGAGGCATTAGAGGCGGTACATGCACAGGAACTTGGAATCCGTAATTTTCAGGAAATCAGTGATGGACAGAGGCAGCGGGTGCTGCTTGCCCGGGCTATCTGTCAGGAACCGGAAGTGATGATCCTGGATGAGCCAACCTCTTATCTGGATATCCGTCATAAACTGGAACTGCTGACAATCTTAAGAAAGATGGCAAAAGAGAACGGAATTACTGTAATTATGTCTCTGCATGAGATTGATCTGGCGCAAAAAATATCGGATCAGGTTATCTGCGTCAAAGGCGACCGGATTGCCGAATTTGGTGATCCGGAAGAAATATTCACGGAAGCAACAATTCGTGATCTTTATGAAATCGACAATGGTTATTACGATCCGATATTCGGAAGTGTGGAACTTCCAAAGCCGGAAGGAGAACCGGAAGTTCTGGTATTATCTTCCGGTAAAACAGGAATCCCGGTCTACAGAAAACTTCAGAAAGCCGGGATCCCATTTGCCGCCGGAATCCTCTATCCGGGTGAGAGCGACTATCAGCTGGCACGGCTTCTGGCATCCGGGATCATCAGCGAAGAGCCATATGAACCGATATCCGATGAGACTTACCAGAAGGCATTAAAGATCATGGAAAAATGTGGAAAGGTAATCAATGCGGGAGTGAAAGTTGGAAGTATGAACCAAAAGATGGGGGAACTGCTTCGGATTGCGGAGGAGAGAAGGATGTTGGTTTCTATTTAATCATCATGGCGGCTTTCCCCGGTCCTGAATAAAAGTATGGGAGTGATTTCTGTGCTGATTCGATCATGGAGTAACTCTAGAGCAACAAAATTGTCCTAAAAGCAGCCTTGAAAAAATCAAAACTCGACATTCGTCTCAGACAATGATTTTTCCAAGGCTAACGGCCAATTTTATTACTCAAGAGTTACTAACCATGACCTCATATGCACAGAAATCACTCCCATACTTTTATTCAGTCACGTTTTCGCATGCCATAATAATTAAATACCGGGAATTGTAACCACTGTGCTACCGGAAGTGTATCTATCGGAAAAGTCGGAAAATTAAGGCACTCACTACAAATTTCCGATTACACATAAAGGTTACAGTCCCTCTATTGAATTCATCATCATTGGCCTATCACGACATGAGAAAGGCTTGGTATCCTGTTGCGGGCGTATATGGATCGATGATTAGAAGTTGTTAGAGCGCCAGAATTTTCGTTACCCGGCCTATGTGCCACTGTTTGAGCCGAACGGCGAGTTTGGCACATAGGCCGGGTGCTTTTAGAAAATTCTGACGCCCTTACAACTTCTTCATCGTGGAATCTTAGCCCGCAACAGGATACCAAGTCTTTCTCATGGACCGGGGTAAGCCACGATGATGAACTAAATAGAAATTAATTAAATCCAATCAATCTCCGCGCAACAATATAAACCAGTGACGATATCTTACGTCCTGATTTTCCCGGAATGTTCATTGTCTGTCCGAGAATACCGTAACGGATTCTGATAAAGCTTCGCATATCTTTTTTCTTCAGATACTGCCATAATTCCTTTTTCTTTTCCAGATTTTCTTTATTCTTGGAACGGATGCAAAGAATAGAAGAAACTGTCATCATGATTGCAAGATAATTAAGCATGTACTGTCTTAATTTCTTACTTCCAATATCTTTAAGCTGATACATATCAATCATCGTCTTTGTGACAAAAATCTGCTGATCCAGCCTTTTGATCATTACTTTCTCATTAACCGACTGATCTTCTCTTCCAATAAAATATCTATAGAAGTCTACATCCATATAGTAAATTTTGCGTACATGCGGGAGTGGGTAATATACATAAATATTGTCCACATAGAATGTATGCTTTGGCAGATGAAGTTGGATCAGTTTTAACATGTCTGTACGGTAAATAACCGAGTGCATCAGAATATACTGATCCAGACGGAAATGTCCCATATCATCCCAACGGAAAATCTCATCCTGTGGCAATACGTTACGATAATGAATCACCTTCTTATGTGTTGCACCAACTTTTTCATACACATAGTTAGCGATCAACATATCCAGTTCCATTCCATCTTCTTCCATATGGCGTAAAACATCTAATATTTTATGAAGTGCATCTTCGTCCACCCAGTCATCACTGTCTACAACCTTAAAATATTTACCGGTTGCATGCATCAGCCCTGAGTTTACAGCATCTCCATGTCCACCATTTTCCTTGTCTACTACTTTAATAATAGTAGGGTATTTTTCCATATATTCATGAGCAATCTCTGATGTTCTGTCCTTTGATCCGTCATTTACGATAATTATTTCAATATCTTCTCCACCCGGAAGAATACTTTCTATCGCATGGGCCATATAATCCTGTGAATTATAACACGGAATGGCAAAAGAAATATATTTCATTCTTCATTTTCTCCTCTTTCTACAATTTGACTTCTATTAGTATAATCTATTTTTCGCTATTTTCCAACAAAATCTTTGTAAAATCCCGTGTTCACAATTTGTTCATTTATCCTTCAAAATTCTTTCATTACTTTAACATTCTTTCTTCATAGGTCTTTCTTATACTATAATCATCAAAGAAATACAGAGAACTTGGTAGCTACTTCCGAACACATGGCGATTTAGAATTTCTCTCATATCCTTTGATATACAAAAGACGTTATCTAGTATGTAAATACTATTTGGAATAAACTTTTTCATAATACATGCCGGGAACTGCGAAAGTGGTTACCCGGCATCCTCCCTTTTATGAAAGATTTTTCCAGATTTCTTTCACTTTTTCCCGTTTCCATATTCCTACAACAATCAATGCGCCAAATAAAACAGCTCTCTCCCATAAAATTATGTTCTTCTTTTTTCCTTCCTTTTTATCTTCCTTGACCATTTTTTCATCCTGTATTACCTTTTCATTTCCATAAAAAATATATTTTCTGACCGGTTCCACAATTTTCTGCCACAAACTCTTTTCCTCGTATATTTCAAATCCTATCTGTGAAACTTTTTCATTTCCCGCAAAATCTTTTGCTTTTACCTCTATTTCATAATTTTTTGCCTCATTTAGCTGAATTTCATATCCCTTCTTCTGTTTTTTCCTGTTTTGTTTCTTTCCATTAATTTTAATGTATTCAATCTGATCTTCCAGATTCTCTGTTCTGACATAAAATGTTTTTTCTTTTTCATATTTTTCTCCATCTTCTATCCCCTCAAACTCGATCACCGGCGGTGTATGATCGATGGTAAACCTCGCTTTTGCTTCTCCTTTATTTCCTGCTGAATCAAAAGCTTCGATTGTCAGTACATGTACCCCTTCTTTTTCAATCTTTTCTCCTGGCCGATAAAATGCATCGTCCACTTTCATTACATATGTATAATTCGTAAAATCCTTAATCGATTCCTCGATAGAATAATTCCAGCTAAACTTCTTTAAATACTTTCCATCCAACTCATCTACATGTGCAATAACGGGATTTTCTTTATCTATAATCAGCTGTCTCTCGGCATGACTGACATTCCCTGCCATATCTGTTACATTCATTCGGAGTTTATACAGCCCGTCCTCTGCAAGTGTCTGCACACTTTCTTTTTTTGTATCACCAGACTCATTCCTGCTTTTTGTTTTCCATTCTGTGATTTCTGTTTCTTCCTTTTTCCCATCGATATCTTCTTTTAAAATATTTGCCCGCACCGTCTGAATTACATTCTCTTCTTCTGCCAGATAGCTGACTTGTACAGGTTTACTGGTAATCGTATAATCCTCCACTCCTTGTATCAATGCTTTCGGTGCATCTCTGTCAACAAAAACCCGATCCGTTACCACCGTCTGATTTCCCGCATAGTCTGTAGCAATAATTGTTACCGGGGTACTTTCCCCATTCTGTGAACTTTCTGTAATGACAAATTTTTCTGCTCCTTTACTGCTTTTCCCAACTATTTTTTCTCCTGTTTTACAGATAATTTCCGCGATCTGGCTTCCATTGCTCCCGTCAGAAGCTTCTACCACTACCTCTGCTGCCTCTTTGTGCCAAATATCTGCTCCTCCGGACACTTCCAGACCGATCACCGGTCTTACACTGTCTATCCAGAATGCCTTTCTGCTTTCTGAATTTTCAATCTGATGATGTTCTTCATCTTCCATCCATACTTCCAGTTCATTCCTTCCATCTGCAAAATTCAATTGTTTCAACCGGCAGGATTCATTTGATTTTTCCAGCGTACCTTCCTGCCTTTCCCCATTTCCATTCTCAAAAAGGTATCTGGTCACGCCATTCTTACTCAGATGTGTGATCTTTCCGGTCGGAGCACTGATATAATAGCCATTCTGACCATCCGGATCCTCATATTCCGCATGATACATTTTTATCTCTTCTTCCTCCGGATCTTTTCCATTCTCTTTTTCATCGTCTTTCTCTAAGTCTTTCCCGTCATCTTTCTCGTCATCTTTCTCCGAGTCTTTCCCATCCTCTTTCTCGTCATCCTTCTCCGGATCTTTTCCATCCTCTTTCTCGTCATCCTTCTCCGAGTCTTTCCCGTCATCTTTTTCATCACCCTTCTCCGGAGCTTTCCCGTCATCTTTCTTATCGTCTTTCTCTCTATCTTCCTCCGAATCTTTTCTGTCCTCTTTTTCTCCCTCTTCTACCAGATCCTTTTCATTATCTTTGGCGTTGTCTTTGTCCTTGTCAAATTCTTTCTTACTGTCTTTTCCTTTATTTTTTACTTTTATAATCTGCTTTCGACTTCCCGCTTCTACCTGCATCACATTTCCTTCCGGTAACAGATCAGCAATCTGTCCTCCGGTCACCATACCAAACGCTGCTATCATTATTACTTTTTTTATCTTCCTACCCATATATTTCCTCCTTCTGCCTTAATTCCATATTCTTTTTGTAATTTCTTAAATTCTGCATTTTCCAAAAGTTCAGTATCTTCTGTTACATATTCTTTAATCTTGAGTGCACACGTATCTCTATTGACAGCCGGATCTGCACATATCAGTCTTATGTGTGTTAATTTCAACTCTTCTGATTCTCCAAGCTCTTTTATCCCCTGAATGCATGTATCGCTTGCCATATCCCTTCTTCCTGCAGTTTCATACAACTGTACCATCTTTTTATACAGCTCTTCTCTCTTACCCGGTTCCGTCTCATCCTCCAATATCTCTGCATATATGTTTGCTGCCTCCTCTTTCTTTTCTTCTTTTTCCAATGCAGACGCCTGATACTGCAATAGTTCTCTCTTCGCAGAATCATTCAGATAATCTGTCTTTAATCCTTCTTCTACCAGATTCAACACTTTTTCTGAACTTTCTTTATCATCCAGTAATCCATACCCTCTTATCAGGCACTGTATTGCCTGTTTTTTCTTCTCTTCCGACTGCATATTTCTTTCTTTCCATTCATTCTCCAGGTAAGCAAGACTTGCGGCAAATTTTTCTGCCTCTTCCGGCACTTTTTGTTTTTCATACGCTTTGATAAGCCTTTTCAGATTAACTGCCAGCGTCTGATTCTCCATTTGATTCAGACATTTCAGACTTTTTTTCATATCTCCCACATTCAGGAAATATGCCAGTGCCAATTCCAGATACTCTTCATCTCTTTCATATATTTTCTTTTTTATCCGGTCATCCGATTTTTCACTTTTTTTCTCTTCTGATTTGGAAGATTCCGTTCTTTTCATCTCTCTCTGGTTTGCTTTTTCAGCATTTTCCCATGCATTTATGAACAAATATCCACCGAAAACAATAGACAAAACTACTGTTATACACACTTTTTTTCTTCTTTTCCCCTTATTATTCAAAATTTTATCTCTGTCTTTTTCTTCATACCTTGGGATTTGTTTTTGGATTTCTGATACATTTAGATAATGGGTTGATCTTATCCCCATTGCTTTTGAAATAATTCTCTGAAGACGATATTCTTCTCGTCTGTTAAAACGTGGTTCTGCCTCCACAGATGCCAGAATATATTGAAATGTTTTTCCCAGCCCATACATATCCAGTTCCTTACTGGCATGTTGATAATACTTTTCGTCCGGCGGAAGAAAATATTCACGGATATCTCTTCTTTGCATAAATATCATCTTGCTTCTGTTTGCTTCCGACTGCATATCCAGAAAATAAATTCTTCCATCTTCAGACCTGACAATACTATATGGATTTACATATTGATAACAAGGATTTCCCCTGCACCTGTGAAATGACGCCAGTTGTCCTGCTATCTCTTTTAATAATAAAAATATCTCCCGTTTTTTTATTACCGGATGATATTTTAAGTATCTGTCCAGGGTTTTCCCCTGCACATTTTCGGAACTGATATAGCATAATTGTCCATGCTCAATCAGCCGCAACACATCATAACTTTCTTTTTGTTGCAACATATATCACCCCTGTTCTTTTTTCATTTTTTCTTACATGGTAAATTTGGTGAGGCCTCACGAAGTCCTACAGACTATATAGATTAATTAAAAGAATCTATCTTGAAAATATAGATTAAAGATATCTTACCTGATTCATTTCAAAATTTCAACCCTTTTTTATTGTTTTTATATATTTTCTGGCACAGCACTTTAAAGGACCTGCCACAGACAACTTCTCTTACATATTTTTGTATCTACAGAACTTGCTACCGGCAACTTCTCTTACATGCTGCTTTGGTATACAAAAAGTGCCATATTGCAAGACATGTATCTTGTTATACGCTCGCAATACGGCACTATCTTTCCAACCTTCAAATCTTATCTATTTTTTATCTGTGGCTTAATTCTTTTGGTGTATACAGATGTCTTGGAATTCCATCTACCATAACCGGTGATACATCCCCCTGAATCAATGGACGCACATAAGAAATAAACTCATTTGTTACATAAGTACCTTCTTCGTTTACCCAGTTTCTTGGTACAAGCTTCTCATCATTGGCAATCTTGTGTACATCCTTTACTTCTGTTCCGCACTGATATGGATCATCCGACAGACGTTTTAAGACTACCATCTTTCCGGTATCTCCTTCGTCTGCTGCCTTTACCGCTGCTCCTCCAACCTGATATGCTTCCAGTATATCAACTCTTGAGGCTGCGTGAGATGCGGCTCTTTGTAATGTACTTAATTCAATCGCACGTGTCTTACATCCAATCTCCCCTGCAATATAACTTGCAAGGTAAGATGCTGTTCCGGATAACTGCTTATGTCCAAATGCATCTACAAAGTCAATACTGTTGCCAAGTTCACATACATAAGTTCCATCTTCTGTACGGATTCCTTCTGATACTGCAACAACAATAGATGTTTTCTCCTGTAATAATTGTTTGATCTTTTCTCCAAATAACTGAAGATCAAATGGAAGTTCCGGCAGATAGATAAGATCCGGTCCTTCGCAGTCTTCTCCCTTTGACAATGCAGCCGCTCCGGTCAGCCATCCGGCATTTCTTCCCATTATTTCGACGATAGATACCACGCCTTTTTCATATTCCAGGCAGAAACTGTCACGGATAATCTCTTTCATAGATGTTCCGATATATTTTGCCGCACTTCCATATCCTGGTGTATGATCGGTAAGTGCAAGGTCATTATCAATCGTCTTCGGACATCCAATGAAACGGATTGCATGACCGAATATAATGGCATAATCCGATAATTTCTTGATTGTATCCATAGAATCATTTCCACCGATATAGATAAATACTTCGATATCCAGTTTGTCCAGGATCTCAAATATCTTATCATACACTTCTCTGTTCTCATGGATCTCCGGAAGCTTATAACGGCAGGATCCCAAAAATGCGGCCGGTGTTCTTTTTAATAATTCCGCATCCAGTTCGGTCTTGATATGATCTGACAGATCAATATATTTTTCTTTTAATAATCCTTGGATTCCGTGAAGCATTCCATATACTTTATTGGCTCCACGGTCTTTCGCTGTCCGGTATACACCGGCAAGACTGGCATTGATCGCTGCAGTTGGTCCCCCAGATTGTCCTACAATTACATTTCCTTTCATTCGCTTATTTCCTTCCTGTTTTTTATTCCGTTTTACCGTTAATTCAATATTAGTGTATTTAAACATAAAAGTCCAGTAATTCTTATTTTTTTTATGCATTTTTACTATTTTTATGTATCTTTGCATTGTATGATACAAAAAAAACTCTTATTCCCCACCTTTTTGTAGTCTATACAATATATGGGAAATAAGAGTTTTTATTCATACATTTTATTCAGCTTTTACCGGGTTTGATACACTTACCTTGTGATCATACCATTTGCCCTTTGTTCCGATCAACGCCAGATCAAATTCTTCATCTAACGCCGGAACCGGAACATCAAATCCATAGACTTCTTCTGTCGTTCCATCGCTGTATGTAACTTTGTCCGTGGTTGGTTCTAAAAATTTTGCACCTTTTTTCTGAGCCTCTTTTGCTGTACCAGGGAAGAGATTCACGATATTTTTTGATACGAGACTGATATGTATCGTCATCTTTCCATCTTCTACAGTCAGTGTACCTTTTCCTTCATTTGCTTCATTTACATGAAACATCGTACTGTCCGTCTTAAATTCTGCAGTATAGGTCCCATCCTCGATCGGCGCCTTTGCTGCTTCGGACTTTGAATCTTTTGATTTTTCTTCTTTTGCATCAGACTTCTGCTGTTCTGTCTTGGCTGATTTGTTGTCTGATTTGCTGCTGTCGTCCTTACTTGCACATCCTGTGAATATTGCAGCTGTCATTACTGCAGACAGCACAACTGCCATCAATCTCTTTCTCAACATTGTTATCTCCCTTAATTATCTTTCTTACTGTGCATCCATAGCTGCTTTTGTATGAGCAACATATAACTGCTGGATTGCATCGATCTCTCCAAGACCTGCAATCTGTGTCTTTACACTGTCAAAGTTCTTAGATGCCTCAAACTGACTCTTCCATGAATCATCATCATCTCCGGCCATATCATTATTAGCATGATCTCCGGCAACAACCATAAGTGGACGAAGGATTACATTCTTATATCCGGCATCTTTTACTTTTGCGATAACGGATTCGCAGGAAGTATCTTCCGGCTCACCTTCTACTGTTCCGATGAATACATTCTTATATCCAAGCTGTTCCATCTGTGCCTGCATCTGAGAATAGCTGATCTTTGCTGTATGAGATGTTCCATGTCCCATGAATACAAATGCTGTGCTGTCCTCTGCTGCTGCATCAAGGCTGTCATATTCTGCTGTCTTTACTGCTTCTGCAGTGATTGCCTTAGCTACTGCAGCCTTGTCTTCATTGATTGCTGTTGCGTCCGCTCCAACTTCTCCGAGAAGTGGTTCTGCGATTTTAACAGATTCGAATTTATCTTTGTAACTATTTACTGTTTCTGTTAACTCATCATACTCTGCACCGTGCATCAGATGTGTAGGCTGTACAACCAGTTTCTTTACACCATTCTTTACTGCACGCTCTAAAGCCTGATCCATGTTATCAATCTTCTCATCATCTCTTGCCTGTACATGATTAATGATGATCTGTGCTGTAAATGCTCTTCTTACGGACCAGTCCGGATTAGCTGCCTGAAGTGCTTTTTCAACTCCGCCGATATCGGCTGCACGGCTTGCATTAAAAGATGTTCCGAAACTTACTACCAGGAGTTCCTTCTCCCCGATGTTATCTTCATTTAACGGATCATCCTGGGAAGCATCCCCTGTATCTCTTCCGAAATAATCCGGATCAGCATTTTCACCTTCTACAAGTTCTTTCTGTGCATCTGTCAATTTGTCCCACGCTTCTTTCGCTTCTTTACACTGCTCATCTGTCTTGTCGTTTCTTTCCTGCACATAGATGGCATCAATCTTCTTTGCTACTTCATCTGCGGCTTTCTGATCGTCCTCTTTTGATGAATTCTCTACAGTCTTCTTGCTGCTGTCTGAACTGCTACCTGCTTTGGAACCACATCCGCCAAGTGCTGCTACACACATAGCTGCTGATAATAATACAACTACCAGTTTCTTTTTCATTTCTTTTACCTCCTGATTTTCCGATTGTCAATGCACGAGATACAAAAAAACTCGGCCACCGTCAGCTCCTTCCGAATATATAGCCAAAAAAAGCCTCCGTCAGAAAACGAAGACAACGAAAATAAAACTGTATTATACCACATACAGTTCTGTGATCCATTTCGTACTGCCAATTCCTCGTGGCCTGAACTTTTTCGTTCCTGTACTGCGAAAGGCAGGTCTCCCGGCTTATTGCTCTGACACATCTGCTCCCTTCCCGGTTCTCCCAGTGGATCTGTAGCTTCTGCTTGCAAAACACGGTGACGAGTTCGTACAGGATTCTCACCTGTTTCCCTTTTCACCAGTCAGATCCTTCTTTCCACAAATTATTCTGAATCCTTCTGACTGACACCTCACACAATCTTGATTAAATTTACTATGTAACCTTAACACAGTTGCCCAAATTATGTCAATACTGTCCCGGTCATCTGAATTGAAACATCCGCTTCGGAACAGCAAAAAACCCTCGTCCGACTTAATGTCAAACAAGGGTCTCTCGTACGTGCGCGAGAAGATTCGAACTCCCGACCTTCTGGTCCGTAGCCAGACGCTCTATCCAGCTGAGCTACGCGCACATATTATATTTGTTTGCCTCAGTTATTTATGTACCTCAGCAACGAAATTAATTATAGCGCAACGTTTTCTATCTGTCAACAACTTTTTCAAATTTTTTTAAATTATTTTTTAAGCTCTGGTGGCCTGCAAGTCTTCCTTTTCTCTGGCCGTTTCTTTCTTCTTTTTATAATGGTATAATTATTACATATTTACAATACATTAGAAAATGAGGATTTCTTTATGACAAAAAAAGTTGCTGTAATCAATGATCTGTCCGGACTTGGACGCTGTTCCCTGACTGCTGCCATCTCCGTATTATCTGCGATGGGAATCCAGGCCTGTCCACTCCCTACCGCCATTTTAAGTTCACAAACAGAATACCCCAGCTACTACTGTTATGATTTTACCGATAAGATGGATTATTTCCGCCAGGAATGGAAGAAACTAGGCACTTCTTTTTCCGGAATCTATACCGGTTATGTTGCCAGTGTCTGCCAGATTGAACAGATCATGCACTTTCTGGATACTTTCCAGACAGCAGACACCTTTCTTCTGGTCGATCCTGTAATGGGAGACGATGGCGTTACCTATGATATGTATACTTCCGGGCTTCTGACTGCTATGAAAGAACTTGCCGCACGTGCAGATGTTATCACTCCTAACCTTACCGAATTCTGTCTGCTGACGGATATAGATTATAACAGCCTGCAGGATTCGTCTCTGTCTATACAGCAGCTCATTTCACGACTTAAGGATGCAGGGCAGACTTTGACAAAGGATCATGAAAAAAAGGTCCTCATCACTGGTATTCATTTTACTGCAGATGACGGAGTTCATAAGATTGGAAATCTCCTGCTAGATGGCTCTTCACATTTTCTTTCGGCATATCCCTGTTGCAACGGAAGTTATTCCGGTACGGGTGATCTCTTTGCTTCCTGCATCACAGGCGGACTTGCCAGAGATATTTCCCTTACGGAAATGATGCAGACCGCAGGTTCTTTTCTTGAAAAATCATTAATTGATTCTGTAGAAGAACATGTTCCGGTAAACGAAGGCGTTAATTTTGAAAAATATTTGTATCTCTTGCATACATAGAACCTGCCACTGGCAGCTTCTATTGCATACATTGGTATTAAAAATCACCATATATCTTTTGAAAATTTCTCTACTGAAACTCTTTCTTTTGATATATGGTGATCTTCTTTCTATTATTGGTATCTCAGATTGATATTTCGTTACATAATTTCTGACAACGTAATCTGTGCTCCCACAGCTTCTGCCTGTAATTTATAAACTTCCGGATAATATCTTGTCGAAAATACATATTCCCCATCATTTACAAATACTTCAACAGAGGATGTATCGGCCAGAATCTTCAGATTCTCCACTTCTTCCACTTCTACATATCTCATGCTTCTTCCTGAAGATACCGAAGTTTTATCCTGATCTGTAAAATGCATCCGGAATTTTCCATCAGCATAATCCAGGATCAGCTTCTCTGAAAGGATAACTTTAAAGCGGTTCTTTGTAATATCCGAAATTGTCATTTCATATACCGGATATCCCTCTCCTGCCAGCATACCTTTCACATCACTTACCAGATGTTTCTTCTCTTCTAGTTCTCTTATCGGACGTTGACAGATCTTGCCGTCTTTTTCAAAGATTTCTCTTGGAAATGTAAAGCAATGCTGCCATCCTGTCTGAATGGTCGGATTGCTGTATTCTTCGCAGTCCGGCATTCCCATCCAGCTGATGTGGATCCTTCTTCCGTCTTCCGTCTCAAAACTCTGCGGGGCATAATAATCAAACCCATAATCCCACAAATGATACTCTGACAACTTGTATTCTCCAAGAATATCTCCTTCTATCTCAAAGTATCCGGACTGATATACATTACGATCCTCCCAGATACCACCTTCCAGTCCCTGAACAGACGTGGAAAGAAGTTTCTTATCTCCGATTTTGAAATAACCCGGGCATTCCCACATATACCCGAATGGCTTTTCGGATTCCACCCGGTTTCTGAACTTCCAGTTTACTTTATCTTCAGATTCAAATACAAGTACCTGACCTACATCTTCGTTCGTTCTTGCACCCTGTACCATATAATAAGTACCATTTTCTTTCCATACCTTTGGATCTCTTACATGACAGGTCAGATTGTCCGGATAATCTGAATTTCTCATCAGTTCTTTTTTCTTTCCAAACGTCTTGCCGTCTTCCGTTATAACCAGAACGGTATTGCCCTCACGTCCGGTGCGGATGTAATCATATTCCCCGTCTTCTAATTTGACATTTCCTGTATAGTACAGATACATTTTTCCATCTTCAATAAATGCGGATCCGGAATATACTCCGTGACAGTCAAATGGCTGATCTGGATAAAGTGCGGTACCCTGATATTCCCACTTAATCATATCCTTGCTGGTATAGTGACCCCACATCTTCACACCGCCTTCTGCATTAAACGGCGAATACTGGAAAAACGCGTGATAGATACCCTGGAACTGGCAGAGTCCATTTGGATCATTCAGCCAGCCGACCGGCGGCATCAGGTGTAGTTTTTCACGAAATTTTCTATCTGATACGGATAACTCTTCTCTGGTTTTCTGGCTTTGTTCTGCTGTCTCTACTAATTTTACAAGATCTCTTGTTAATGCGTTCATAAATCAATCGTCTCCATCTATCTATAAGCATTATTTCTATACACATTATTTTATAAGTGTCATAACTTTACTTGTTGTCTTAGCTTCAGCAGGTTCTGCCTTTGTTACATTTCCGAATTCATCTGTATTTGTCAGAATCATCATTGTTGTCGTCTGATATCCTGCATTCTTGATTTCCTCAAGGTCCGCTTCTACCAGAATATCTCCTGCATGTACTTTGTCGCCATCAGAAACTTTCTTTGTAAATCCTTTTCCATCCATCTTCACAGTATCGATACCGATATGGATCAAGAGTTCACCGCCGGACTCTGTTGTGATACATACAGCATGGCCTGTTTCAAAAATATTGGAAACTTCTCCGTCACATGGAGCTACAATCTTGCCATCTGCAGGCTCTACCGCAACGGTTGTTCCAAGCATCTCGGATGCAAATATCTCATCTGCTACTTCGGATAATGGAATCTGTGTTCCGTTTACCGGACTTGTTAATGTCTCTTCTGCTATCTCTGCAGTTGTGTCTGCTGTTGTTGCGTCTGTTGTTACTGCGTCTGCTGTTTCAATATTTTCTACTGCTGCTGTCTCTGTTGCTGCCTTTGGTTCTGCATCCTTATAGATCAGGAATGAGATCACGAATGCAACACCGACTGCGATCACCATCTCGATCAGGTACTGAAGCGGCTGGTTCAGGCAGAGCAGGATACCGAAGATACCTGTTACACCAGTCCCCTTAGCTCCGAGGTGCACCAGTGATGCATATAATGCCCCACATCCTCCACCGATACATCCGGCGATGAATGGTTTGAAGAATCTTAAGTTTACACCGAAGATTGCAGGCTCTGTAATTCCCATAAATGCACTGAGTGATGATGGAAGCGCCAGAGATTTGATCTTCTTATCTTTAGACTTAATACCTACTGCAAGTGCTGCAGCTCCCTGTGCTACGTTGGCTGCACTTGCAAGTGGAAGCCAGTATGTAACACCGTATTTTGCAAGCTGTCCGATGTCAATGGCTGTATACATCTGATGAATACCGGTTACTACGGTTGGTGCATATAAACCTCCCATGATCAGACTTCCGATTCCGAGAGGAAGCGTTAGCATCCACTGGATTGCTCCGAGAATTGCATTTTCAGCCCATACGAAGATCGGTCCTACAATTGATAATGTAAGATAACCTGTTACAAATACGCTGACCAGAGGTGTTACGAACAAGTCAAGAACTTCCGGAACGATCTTATGTAACTTCTTCTCGATCACTGCCAGAATCCATACGGCGATGATAACCGGAATGACGTGTCCCTGATATCCGACCATGTCAATCTTGAACAGTCCGAAGAATACGCTCTGTGTCTGCTGTACACCCTCTGTTGCTACAGTATAAGCGTTCTGCAGTGACGGATGGATCATGATCATACCGATAACTGCACCAAGATACTGGTTCGCACCGAATGCTTTTGCAGCTGAGAATGCGATCAGGATCTGCAGGAATGTGTAAGCAATGTTACTGAACAGATTCGCAAATACATAAATCGAACTGTGTGTATTAATATGGAGGAATCCGTTGCTATTCATAAAATCAAGTGAGTTCATGATTCCCATTAAGAAACCGCTGGCTACGATGGCCGGAATAATCGGTACGAAGATATCACCAAGCAGCTTGATCGCACGCATGAACCAGTTCTGCTTCTCTGCAGCTGCCTCTTTTGCCTCTGCTTTCGAGCTTGCCGTGATACCTGCAATGTCGATGAACTCGGCAAATACTTTATTTACCGTACCGGTTCCGAGGATAATCTGAAGCTGTCCCGATGCTTCGAAGACTCCTTTTACCCCATCTACATTTTCAAGTGCTTCTTTACTTACTTTCTTATTATCTGCAATGACAAGACGAAGTCTCGTTGCACAATGTGCTGCAGATGCAATGTTCTTACTTCCGCCGACATGATCCAGGATGTCCTGTGCGGTCTTTCTGTAATCCATATTAACTCTCCTTCCTCGTTCTATGTGTAATCGTTTTCACATCTTGTGATTTTATAATAAGAAAAAAATGCCATTTGTAAAGATGGCATTTTTACTGATATTTGCTATTCGATTTTGTGCGGTTTGCACGAATTCTGTTGTTTTTGACTGATTCGGAATCTATTTACACATTTTGCACACTGATTTTCTGCTCCGGCATCTCTTAGTCTTCTATATTTTCTTCCGGATCATCAATGTTAGCGAGCCGGAATCCAAGTTTGATCTCTACCGGAATGCTTTCATCCCTTTCTATTACATCCAACAGGAGTTCTGCGCCCCGGATTCCACTGGTCTTATAGCCAAAATGCACTGTTGGTATTCCACCTGTTACCGCCTTTAAAAGCTGATTATCGCCAAATCCGGTAACCTGAATCGATGTATTTTCTAATATATAACGGAATCTGGATCCTGTGTCTTCTACATTCTTCGGAATCTGACTTCCGGCATAAGTATGAATCGCTTCGATTGCCCCGGCTGCGATTGTATCAGTGGCGCATGATATGATATCGATGTCATGTTTTTCATTCAATAATTCCAGAACCTTTTCATATCCGGATTCTGTCGTGAACTCCGCCACCTTATAATATCCGTCTTTTAATTCTTTTCCCGACCTTTTCAGACCTTCCCGGAATCCATCTTCTCTGGCCGCTCCAGCTGCTTTATCTTCTCTTGATACTCCGATATATGCAATCTCTTTCCGGCTCTTTGCCGCAACCGCACATCCCATGGCCTCCCCTGCGCCGTAATCATCATGATAAATACAGTTCGCATATTTCGTATGCTGACCAATCACAACCACCGGTACTTTCGATTCTTTCAGAAATCTCCGGTGTTCCGCCGTGATCATCGTTCCCACAAGAATAATCCCGTCTACCGGATAATTCTCGAACAGACGCATATACTCTATTTCCTTCGCCGGTGTATTATCCGTTCCGGCAAGCAGCATCTGGTAATTCCGCTCCGAAAGAACCTTTTCGATTCCTGCCGTGATCCGGCTGATGGATTCTGAATTAATCTTTGGTACAACCACCCCGATCAGACACGCTTTCTTGGTTCTAAGCATACGCGCCTGCGCCGATGGCTGATAGCCGGTCTCATCAATTACTTTCTTAATCTGTTCTTTCTTCTCGTCACTGACGTATCCGCCGTTCAGGTATCTCGACACCGCTGCGCTGGATACTCCTGCCAGTTTGGCAATTTCTTTAATCGTCATACGCTGTTACTCCCTCTGTTCTTCTTCACTGCAGAATATTATAGCACATTCCTTCTACAGATTTTCTCCATTCTTACTGATTAGTATTTATCTGTATTATAACTGAAAAAGCCCGCCTAAGCGAGCTTTTTGCCAGATTGCGTATTAACCTTCAAACTGACTATGGTATAACTTATGGTAAAATCCACCTTTTTTCAGCAATTCTTCATGATTGCCCTGCTCGATGATCTTACCGTCTTTCATAACTAAGATTAACGAAGCATTCCGTATCGTCGAAAGTCTGTGTGCCACGATAAAGCTTGTTCTTCCTTTCATCAGCTTATCGAATGCTTCCTGTACCTGCAGTTCGGTACGGGTATCGATACTTGATGTCGCCTCATCCAGGATCAACATCGGCGGCAGACAGAGCATGACTCTTGTGATACACAGAAGCTGCTTCTGACCCTGGCTGATACTGTCTTCATGAAGCACCGTGTCCAGACCTTTTGGAAGTCTCCGGATGAATTCCCAGCTTCTTGCTTCCTTCGCTGCACGAATGATCTCTTCATCGGTTGCATCCGCTTTTCCAAAGCAGATGTTGTCTCTTACGGTTCCGCTCTTGATCCAGGTATCCTGCAACACCATACCAAAGCTGCTTCTAAGGGCATGTCTGGATACCTCCCGGATGTCCTTTCCATCCACCAGGATCTTTCCTTCATCTACATCATAGAAGCGCATCAGCAGGTTGATAAATGTCGTCTTACCGCATCCTGTCGGACCAACGATTGCAATACGCATACCCGGTTTTACATCCAGATTGAAGTTCTCGATCAGTTCTTTTTCTTTATCATAACTAAATGCCACATCGTCGATTGTAACATTGCCATCAACTTTAGCAAATGCTCCTTCCGCATCCAATGTCTCTTCTTTCTGCTCTAACAGATCAAAGATACGGTCCGCACATGCCAGCGCATTCTGCATCTCAGTGACTACCGAACTGATATCGTTGAACGGCTTCATATACTGGTTCGCATACGCTAACAGTACAGAAAGTCCTCCGACCGTCAGCGTGCCGCCCGGTATCAGAAATGCTCCAAGTAAAGCTACTCCAGCGTAAATGATATTATTGACGAATCGTGTGGACGGGTTCGTTAAACTGCTGTAGAACACTGCTTTCTGGCTGTAGTTCTGCAGTTCTTTATTGATTTCATCAAATCTTCTGGATGATTCTTTCTCGTACCCAAATGCTTTTACTACTTTCTGTCCGCCGATCATTTCTTCAATCAGTGCGGTTTGCCGTCCTCTGGTCTCACTCTGCTTCCGGAACATCGTATAAGATCTGGAAGAAATGAATTTCGCCACTACGAAACTAAATGGTGTCAGTACGATCACCAGCAGTGTTACCCACACATTCTTAGAGAACATGAAAATCAGTGTCACAACGATCGTCACGATTCCTGAAAATAACTGTGTAAATCCCAACAACAGACCATCGGATAAGATATCTGTATCTGCAATGACACGGCTTACAATATCTCCGGTGCTGTGCTGATCCAGATAAGACAACGGCAGTACCTGGATATGACGGATTGCCTGTGAACGGATATCCTGCACGATCCGGTAAGTCATCCGGTTGTTCAACAGATTCATGAACCACGTAGCAAATGCTGATATCACGATAAAAATCAGAATCTGCTTCAGATAATACCACATCATATCAAAGTTCACCTGATGTGCCGATACAACTTCATCAATTGCATCACCGAATAAAACCGGCACATATAACTGCAATACTACAGAGATTGCAGCAAAGATTACACTGAATACAAGGAAAATCTTATACTTTCCTATGAGCTTTAATAATTTCTTCATTACTCTGCCGCTCCTTTCTCTGCCTTCTCTGTCATTTTATCCGCTTTGTCCAAATCTTTTCCGGTTTCCTTTGAAGATTTAACTGCAGCCGGACGTTCTTCCGGGAACTGTGAATAATAGATCTCCTGATAGGTCTCGCAAGTCTCCATCAGTTCTTCATGGGTTCCCTGTCCTGCCAGCTCACCGTCCTCCATAACCAGGATCTTGTCTGCCTGACGGATACCGGAAATTCTCTGAGATACCAGGAAGGTTGTCACATTGCCTTCCAGTTCACCGATTGCTTTACGAAGCGCTGCGTCTGTCGCAAAATCCAGCGCACTTAAGCTGTCGTCCAGAATCAATATCTCAGGCTTGCTGACCAGTGCACGTGCGATCGTCAGACGCTGCTTCTGTCCGCCGGACAGGTTACGTCCGTTCTGTTCTACTTCAAAATCAAGCTTTCCAGGCTTAGCTTCTACAACATCTTTTGCCTGAGCGATTGTGATTGCTTTCCACAGATCTTCATCTGAAGCCTGATCATTGCCCCACTTCAGATTGTCGCGGATACTTCCTTTGAACAGGATGGAACGTTGCTGTACCACTCCGATCTCACTGCAAAGTTCTCCCTGCGGATAGTCCTTTGCATTGATACCATTTACTTTTACCGTTCCTTCCTGTGGATCATAGAATCTCGGGATCAGGCTGACCAGTGTACTCTTACCACTTCCGGTTCCTCCGATGATTCCGATCGTCTGTCCTTTCTTCGCACGGAAGGTGATGTCCGATAAGCTGGATGCTCCGGCACCTTCGTATGTGAAGGTGACGTGGTTGAATTCAACTGCCAGATTACTGTCGGCCTGTTCATTCTCGCCGTCTGTCCCATATTTTCTTTGATCAACATTTATCTGTTCATTCTTCATCTGCTCAGCCGCCACTTTGTATTCCATGCTGGACTTCACATCCAGAATACCGGCCACACGGTCTGCGCAAGCCATTGATTTGTTCAACGTAATGATCAGGGATGCCAGCTTGATCAGTTCTACGATAATCTGTGCCATATAGTTATACAGCGCTACTACCTGTCCCTGCTGCAAATTCCCGATATTGACCTGCACTCCGGCACGCGCGATCAGTAACACAGTTGCTCCGTTAATCAATACATACGTGAGCGGATTCAGAAGGGCAGAAATTCTTCCTACGAACTCATTCAATCTTGTAAGTTCTCTGTTTCCTTCTTCGAATTCTTCCACCGACTGTTCTTCCCTGCAGAATGCACGGATGACACGGACACCTGTCAGATTCTCTCTCGTAAGTCCTGTCACACGGTCCAGACCTGCCTGTACTTTCTTGAACAGCGGAATACTGATCAGCATAATCGAAAATACAACGACAAACAGGATCGGTACTGTCACTACAAAGATCAGTGCACAGCGTACATTGATGGTAAATGCCATCACCATCGCACCGATTACGACAAACGGACTTCTAAGTAACAGACGCAGTCCCATGTTAATTCCGTTCTGCACCTGGTTCACATCGTCCGTCAGTCTCGTGATCAGTGTGTCTGTTCCGAGCGTATCCAGTTCTGTAAATGACAATCCCTGGATATGGTCGAACATTGCCTGTCTGACGCTGGTCGCAAATCCAACACTTGCCTTTGCGGCAAAGAACTGTGCGGTAAAACTGCACAACAGTCCGACTGCTGCCATGAGCAGTAACACGAAAAACATTTCCACAATATATCCATGGTCATTCTTCGCAACGCCCACATCAATAATCTGAGCTATCACAACAGGAACCATAAGGTCGAACACGACTTCCAATAATTTGAATAGCGGTGCCAGAATACTCTCTCTGCGGTAAGGTCTCAGAAACTTCTCAAGACGCTTCATTTCTTTCACTCCATTCCTTTTTCCGATAACTAATAAGTCATCGTTATCTACTTATTATAATATCCCTTGACTGTTTTATTATAGTCCGTTATCATTGATATGAATAATATTGTTTTTATAGCTTTGCAATACAAAAAATATATAAGGCAGGTAATCCAACATGGAACTCAGACAGTTAGAATATTTCCGCGAGATCGCATCCACCGGCAGCATCAACGAAGCTGCAAGACACTTAAATATGTCCCAGCCTCCGCTCAGCTACCAGATCCGTCAGCTGGAAAATGAATTAAATGTAAAACTTTTCGACCGCACCAGCAAGGGCGTTACTCTTACTGAAGCCGGAAAGCTTCTCTACGACCGCTCCGGTAACCTGCTGGAATACGCCCGATCTACCGAACTGGAAGTCTCAAAAACCGGTAAAAAACGTATCTTACGTATCGGCCTGACTCCGACAACGGTAGATACCATCATGCCTTATATTTCCCAATTTTCGAAAAAAAATCCCGACGTGAACTTTGAAGTCCACGACGGGATCACTTACTCGCTTTATCAGTATCTTCTGGACGGGATCATCGATATCTCCGTTGCCAGAACACCACTGCGTCTTGACGAAGTGTCTTATATGGAATTGTGTTCTGAGCCGATGATTGCAGTATCAGCACCCAAAAATATGGTTTCAAAGACCGCTGACGTTACCACAGATACACCGCATAATTCTTCGAAACACAATGCGGTTTCTTCCTTAAAGCTCTCCGATCTTTTACATAGACCGCTGATCTTATACCGGAGATACGAAGAACTCATCATGAATACCTTTCATGCCCAGAATATGAATCCGGACATCTTCTGTGTCTGCGATGATCCCAGAGGTGCCATGCTGTGGGCGAAAGAAGATCTTGCAACTGCCATCTTTCCGCAGTCCATGGCCAGCTTGTGTGACGGACTTTGTATACAAGAATTGGATGAGCCTGATCTTATAACTAAGATACTTCTGATCTGGGCGAAGGGAAAGAAACCGGTGCCGCTGGTGCAGGAATTTCTGGATGTGTGTGGTGAGCATTAGCACATTAGAGCTTGCGGCTCACCCACCATATACCAATTATAAGATATACCGCCATCATTCCTAATATGGCAGATGTTGCAACCAGTTGATTCATATTTTCCAAAGCAACTACTAACAGCAGAAGTACAATTTCGCCACACCAATAGGACCAGATACATTTCCTTTTTCCGTAATCAGTAATCCAAGTTTTGGAATCCACGATCCAGAGTAAATTGATGAATATTCCAAAACCAATAGATACAATTAGAGAAGTGGCCGCTTCCGCTGACATATTTATCATTCCATTTTTTACAAATACAATACATAACACCAATAAATCATACGCCAATAACAATATGCCATTTCTTTTCAATGATTTGATACTTTTCTGCATATCCATCTCTCCTCTCCAAATAGAAATCTTAGATAAACCCATCTACTTCTTCCTGCAGATTTACTCCATAAGAGAATACATAGGCTAAACATAAAACAATAATTCCAAAAATGAATCCTCTCACTTCAAAATTGATATCTTTCAGTCCATTCATTTTAATCAATACTCCGCAAATATAAACGACCACATTCTGAATCGTCGGCATTACTATACTGTAAATTCCTATTTTCTTTACTCTTTCTACATTTTCTGCTGTAAACGGTGTGCCCATTTCTGGTTGTTCCTTTGTGCCTTCCAGTGACTTCAGTATTTTATGAACGTTGCGAAAAATCAGGGCCAGTAATATAGATGTTGCTCCCAACAGCAGAAGCCACACGGATACCAGATGCATCCGCATATTTCCCTTTGCATCAATCAGTGTAAAGAACATCCCGTAGGCATTCATCATGGTATCCTGTTTGATGCCGAATATAGCCCCGTTAATGTGCACGCTGTGCATAGGTATAGCCGATCCCGCCCAAAGTAATACGATACCATCGAACCAATGTAAGATTTCCAGAAATCTCATCAGACTGGTCAGTGGTTTCCGGAATTTTTCAAAACTTTTCATCTTCATATTATTCACCCTCCTCTTCATCCAGATTTCCATCAAATTTTAAAATATCACCTACATCACATTGAAGGAAATAACAGATACGATTCATCGTATGCAAACGGATACCTTTGGCTTTTCCGCTTCGGAGTACCGACAGATTGGCCTCGGTAATACCGACTTGTCTGCATAATTCTTTTGAAGTCATTCCCTTCTTTTTCAGGACTTCATCCAAGCATATACGAATTCCCATATTTCCTCCTTTCTGTGTTTGAAAATTATTGTTTTTCGATAATTTATAATTTTATTATAGCAAGGAATTATCGTTTGTCAATAATTTTTACCACGCAATATTCCAACCGTTTTTTTCGTAATTATGTGATTTTTCCAACTTTTCTTATATTTTTAACTCTAAAGAATCTTCTTTCGGCAACTACTTATAAACGCATGGCCCCAAAAAAAGATTATCCGGATAGTTCCCTTTCTCCAGATAATCTTTTCTTCTATGATTCACTATGCTGTTTTATATTCTCGCTTACTCCACTTTCGTCTTCTTCGGCAAAAACAGACTCAAAAGTAACGATACCACAAACACTCCTGCCACTGCATTTCCATTAAACACATCTCCTACCGCACTTGGAAATGCTGTAAAGAAGTTCCCGGATGTCTGTGTCAGACCAACTCCGATACTAAATGACAGTGACACGATAATCATTGTTCTGTCATCGAATTTACATTCTTTCAGCATCTTGATTCCTTCATACATGATCGATCCAAACATCATAACTGTACATCCGCCAAGCACCGCCTGTGGAAGTGAATTGAAGAATGCTCCAAGCGGCGGGAATAAAGATGCAAGTATCAGAATCAGTGCTCCCATCAGAATCGTAAAACGGTTGATCACCTGTGTCATCGTCACAAGTCCGATATTCTGACTGAATGATGTCAGCGGCAGACATCCGAAACATCCGGAGATTGCACTTGAAAATCCATCAACTGCCAGTGAACCGCGAAGTTCTTTCATCTTAAGATCACGTCCAAGTGCTCCCGTACAGACTGCCGTCGTTGCACCTGTCGTCTCTGCTGCCGATACCAGGAATACGATTGCGATCGTAAAAAATGCTCCCAGATTGAATACCGGCTTATGACTGGTCAGGAACACAAGCTTCGGGATACTGAACACACCAACCTCCTGAATCGTCTTATGAATACCGGAAAAGTCAACCATCGGTGCGATTCCCGCTACAGTAAATATAATTGCAAGTGCATAGCCAAATACCAGTCCGACCAGCACATTTAAATTCTTATATACGCCTTTCAGTACTTCTCTGGATACCAGACATACGATCAATGTAAATGCTCCAACGACCAGATGATACCAGGAACCGAAGTCTTTCACTCCACTTCCGCCGCCCCAGGAATCCATACCTACCGGCAGAAGTGATAATCCAATCGCGATAACTACACAAGCCGATACAACCGGAGTCAGATATTTTCTCCAGTACTTGGCACTCAGTCCAACAAAACCTTCAAAAATACCACCCAGAATAACTGCACCAACCATACCTTCATATCCAAGATTCGGATTCGTTGCAATTACCAACAGACTTCCAAGAAACGTAAAACTGACTCCCATAATAATCGGAAGTCCTGATCCGATCACTCCAATCGGATATAACTGTAAACAGGTTCCGATTCCGGCTACAAACATCGCACACTGCAATAACTGTGTAATCTCCGCCGAACTTAAATGCGCCCCATTACTTCTAAGTACTGCCGCACTACACACGATCAGTACCGGAGCCAGATTCGATACGAACATCGCCAGTACATGCTGTAAGCCAAACGGAATGGCTTTTCTAAGTGGAACCCTGCCGTTCAGCTTATAAATATTCTCTTCACTGACCGTCGTTATCTGTTCTTCTTTGTTGCTTTCCATGACATTTCCTCATTCTCTCTGTAAAATTTTATTTATTATAAATTTAACTTATATTTTACGAGAAAGCAACCGTGGAAGTAATAAATCCATTTATTACTTTTAAAAGAAGACTATTGCATCTGCAACAGCCTTCCTGATTTTGCTCAATTTTCTTTTTTTGTTTCTTCTATAATTCGTTGAATTGTAGTTACCGCTTCCTCCAATTCATCCGCAATTTGTTCTATAGGCTTTCCTTTTTTCAACTTCTTTCTAATCTGATTTTCCAGAAGACTCCGTTCTCCAAGTTCAATTCCAGCTTCTACCCCAGCCTCATACTCCGCTTTCCGTAATTTTTTCTCTTCAAATTCTTTATCATACTCATAGATGCTCACTTTGATCACCTCAGCCTTATTCTTCATCAAAAATTCTGCCAGAATTCCTTCCTCTATGCATTCATCTACCGCTCGCGTAACTGCTTCTTCCAGAGGAATATTCTGCGTCACATATTTTCTTACCCTCGCAACATGTTTAGCATATTCCTTTAATGTTCTGCAGTGTTCCATCAGTTCTAGATTATGACCATCATTTACATTCAACATAGTCACCCTTAATTCCAGATCCGGATTATCCGTCGGGTTCTCATAAGCTGAAGATAATCGGAATTCATTATAATCGTCTACCTTTTTCGTCCCATTATAAAACACAATAAATCTTGGTGTCGGTATCTTTTGTATTACCGTTGAATATAAAGATTTCTGAACTACTAATCTTTGATATTCATCCGCAATATAGAATAAATTTCTAAGCGGAATATTCGGGTTATACGTCGACTGGTGCTCATACAAATATAAATTCAGATCCATAATAAATGCCAGATCATTTTTCATTCCCATATAAATTGCATTTTTTAATGTGACAATCTGCAAATCTTCTGCATTAGTATAATTCCGACCATTCACTGCATTATACAATGATAGCAGATTTTCTTTATCATGATACAACATTCGAAAAATCGTATCTTTGTATGGCCGTTTTGCCTTTAACTGACGGTTGTTTACCTGATACTTTTTGTTGCGTCTCTTCTGACTCTTTCTTCTCGCCATATTTAATTCCTCCTATGTGCAGGAGGATATCTTACTTACACGTTCAGTCCTCTCCTGCTTTTTACAATTGATTGGTATAAAAAGCATAGATTTCTGAAATGTAATTAGAATGTAGATGGTATATGATTCAATATACCTTAGATTTCTTTTGAAGTATACTTTTATATAGATTAACATACAAGTAAATATTATTCAATATATTTTTTCAGATAAATTAAACAGCAAAAAAATTCAACTTCGTCTCATCAAACGTAATCTTCTGCCCTTTCCTTCTAAAATACTCCTCCACAACCTGATACATCTCCTCATACCGTCCTTCGCATGCACAATTTCCCAACGGTTCGATCCAGCATGACTGCTTCCCACAGGCATCTCTTAAGTGGACTTTAAAATTCAGTCCTTTCTCCTCCAGCAATCCGTTCACTTCAATAATTTCATTAAATGTAATATAATTCATATCTGCTATCTCCTCCAGTTCTTTCCACTATAGTATCCGGCTGCATTGAATATCGTTGCGAATACATTGATCATCTTGTTCGACGTATACACTGCATGATACCGGTTATATTTTCCCCAGTCTGCATTCGCCAGTGTCCATGTTCCGGATACAGCAGCAAGATAAATAACAGCACACAAAAATCCCACGATAAGTTCGCCTGTTGCCATCAAGTGTCCATACTTCTGATTCAGCATCTGTGCTATCACTCCTGCCATGATCAGGCTTGCAAGCATACTGATCCAGAGTTTGTTCAGAATATAGCGGTTCAGCTTTGAGCCCATCCACAATATAATTGCAAGAATAAATGCCCCGCCATACAGGTAGATTACATACTGCTTCAATACCGCTGTATCACGACACACAATATATCCTCTTCCCATCAATGTTCCGATTGTAAAAAACCCGACAGGCTGTACAACTGCCCCCAGAAGCAACAATGTCAGATGCACTTTCATATTCGCCGAACATGTTCCTATGATCAGCAGACCTACCACAGCTGCAAGTGAAATCAGCCCGACATAAAGATGTGTTCCGATATAATCCTTCGGAAGCAGCCATATAGATATCACACTTAAGATCGTTCCTGCAATAAAAAAGCATGCAATCTCATTGTTCATCTCATCCCTGCTTAATTTCTTCTGTACAATATCCTCTTTCAAAAGAATTGCCAGACGTACCTGCCACTCTTCTTTTTCTTCCTCAATCTCAAGCTGATCGATCGATGTAATGTCAAGCTTACTTTTCAATGCCTTCTGACAGGTCAATTTTGTCTCTTTTAATGTTCGTTCTTCTTTTTCGATCTCATCTAATCTGTGAGATAATGCTTCCTGTAAAGTCAATCTATTTTCATAGATATCTTTGATCTCCTGTACCGGAATACCGATCAGACGCAGCTTTTTAATTTCCTGAAGCTGTTCTACATCTGCTTCTGAATACTCCCGGTAATTATTTTCCTGATTACGTGCCGGATGGATCAGTCCTTCTTCTTCGTAGAATCTTATATTCGCCTTGGAAATGCCAACCTGTTTTTCTACATCTTTAATCTTCATAAAGTGACACCTTCTTTCCATTTTTCCAGTCTGCTTCTGTAATGATTTCTTTGCGGTGTTTTATCGTCTTGTACTTTACTTTTCCAAACAAACCTTTCTGCTCTTTACAATAAATGATATGAAGCGCCATATGAAATTTCTGGTTCTCATCTTCCAACTCATGACTGTATTCCAGATGAGTCGCACTGTAACGAAGCAGAAGCACTTCACCGGCTCCCACCGGTACATTCCCACCATCCACAGACATAACCTGAAATGTAATGGTTCCCGGTATTTCAATTTCTTTTAATTCAATCCGTTCTTTTATTATTGTCTGAAGCTCAGAAATAATTTTATTTCTTTCTTCAAGCTTTCCCGTATCTTCCATACTCTCACCTTCCCCTGTTCCGGATATCTGTATCCTTCTCTCTTTTTGTTAAGGTGATTCTATTCCTTCAAGCCGCTTGAAGGTCAAGAGATTCACCATATTTTTTCCCATTTCTTCTATTTTTTGTCTTTATTCGTATTCCCGCTCGACTTTTTCCTCTGCTATCCGCTCTGTCTCTTCGATTGCTTCCTTATATCCGTTCAGGGCCGCAAATGGTGTAAACTGAGCCGCCCGATCTGCTGTCGGCATCGGCGGATGTGTCTCTGATACATGATGCGGAAAGCCCAGAATATCACCATATTTCCGCTGTACTTCCAGTACCGATTTCTGCAATTTCCCAGAAAATTCTATCCTGTTTTCCTTAGAAATATTTTTTACCGATTCTCTTTCTTGCAGAATCTGTTTTGTTGAAATATTTTCTTTCGAAATATTTTCATTTCTCACGCTTTATGTCCTCCGATCTGCCGGTTCCGTTCCATCGCAGTTCCATCCTCCTGCAGATTCATTCCTTTTAAGATTGCATTCTTCCCATATTTTTTCTTGATATCCAGCATCGCCTTCTGCATCTTCTTTTCCCGTTCCAGCTTCTCATTCTTCTCTTCCTTTTCCTTCTTTGCAATTCCAAAATCTGTAAAAAGATTCATCTGTTCATACTGCTGTTCTTCCTGGACCTCTTTCTCACTGATCACATGATTCGCTGCCATCGTAATCCGGCGGATCAGAAGATCCGGATTCACAATTTCATGATACAGCTTTACACCTGCCTGTGTCATCAGCCTCGATGAAGAAGTAAGCTGCTTCAGATTAGCGGTTCCGTGTGCATGTTTCGGCAGCCTCCTGCCGTACCAGTCTGTCGTGATCTCCCCTACATTTTTCTTCGTTCCTTGTTCCAGATTCTTGATGTCGTATCCAATCGTCAGAACGATCTGATCCGTTACGAGACGTTTATCTACCAGATCCAATGCCAGCTGATCGATCATTTCCTTTACCACGATCTTCGTCTGCTCGAAATTATATGGACAATGCAGTACCTGTCCCGCACCCATACTGTTATTTTCGGGCTTATACGCCTTCACATCTGCGATCGTGCATGGCTCCCATCCCCATGCATGGTCAATCAGAAGTTCTGCATTCACCCCAAATAGCCGGTACAGCAAATCTTCATTATAATATTCCCCCGGCTTACCAAGAGAACATCTTGCCACATCTCCCATGGTAAATAATCCGACTTCCGCAAGCTTCTTCGCATACCCCGGGCCCACACGCCAGAAATCCGTGATCGGCTGGTGCGCCCACAAAAGCTTCCTATAAGAAATTTCTGTAAGTTCTGCGATCCTCACCCCATTCTGATCCGGCTCGATATGCTTCGCCACAATATCCATGGCAACTTTACACAGGTACAGATTCGTTCCGATTCCGGCCGTTGCCGCAATCGACGTCTCCTGCTGGATCTCCCGAATAATCTTTCCAGCCAGCTCTCTTGCCGTCATCCGGTAAGTATTCAGGTAATCGGTCACATCCATGAATACCTCGTCAATGGAATAGACATGGATATCCTCCGGTGCAACGTATTTCAGATAAATGTTGTAGATCTCCGTACTGCATTTCATATATAATGCCATTCTCGGAACCGCCGTAATATAATCCAGTTCCAATTCCGGATGTAGTTTTATTTCTTCATTATCAACGGAAGCTCCTGCAAACTTCTTTCCGGGTGCCATGCAGATCCGTCTTTTATTCACTTCTTTTACCTTCTGCACGACCTCGAAGAGTCTGGCACGGCCCGGTATCCCATAGGATTTCAAGGAAGGAGACACTGCCAGACAGATAGTCTTTTCCGTACGGCTTTTGTCCGCTACTACCAGATTGGTCGTCATCGGATCCAGTTCTCTTTCTTTGCATTCTACCGATGCGTAAAATGATTTCAGGTCGATTGCGATATAGCTTCTCTGTCCTTTGTCTGTCATGCCTGTTCTCCTTCTTCCTTTACTCACAAATTCATTCACAAAGTTGTCTTTTCTCATTTCGAATGTACGTTCTCATTATACCAACATTCTGATTTGTCCACAATACAGAAGCAGTTACAAATTATTTTTTCTAAAACTATTGACCTTCAAGTTACTTGATGGTTTATATTATAGACAACAAAAGAGAAGAAACAAAAAATTGATAAGAATGCCGGCTATTACCAAATTCTCTTAAAGAAAGGGGACATTAAAATGAAGAACGGAACAAGAAACGAAAAAGTTGTCTTTGATATTATTTTTAACTTAATATGTATGATATACATAATCTACAGCTGGATGTCAATTACAAATGTTGGAGTCGTAACTGCACTGACACATAATAATGGTGATGCTATGATACTGATCTTCGGTGCTGCAATTGTTCTAATCGTCTTTTTTATAATCGATATCATTTCTTTAATATTAGGCAAAAAGCAAAAAGGATATTTGCTGCCGGGGTATGTCGGAGTGTCTATTGGTGTGAAATGTATCGCAATACTATTCCTGGTTTTAGCATATATATTGAAGCTTAAAATCTAAGTACCCCCCACCGGTGGCTTCTTTCAAACACATAGCGCTACAAAGAACCTCCCGCTGGTATCTTCTCTTGTATACTTTGATATGTCAAAAATACGGCCGGCAATATATTCTTACTCATAATCTCAGAATATATGCCGACCGCATTTTCTATCTGCCAAATTATTTATAATCCATCACCAGAAACATCGGTTTGATCGCTACCACTTCGTCATACTCTTCTTTCTCGACGACTACGCTGGAATTCAACGCTTTCAGATCTTTTTTCAAAACCTGCAATGCTTCCGGAATATTTCTCGCACGCCCTTCTTTCATAATTTCCTGCATTCTCTTTAGCACAATCGGATGTGCATAGTGAGCCGGTACCGGAAAATCCGGATACACTCTGATATACTCTTCCATCTGACTGATCGATTCCGTCAGCCGCTTCTCAATATAATTCTTATTATTCTTCGAAGTCGGAAGTACATTCGCTCCGGCAAATAAGAAGATTGCAGCCAGACCAAACAAAAGGAAATACATTCCAAATCCTGCATGGGTCGTCAATGCATAGATACCATAGACGAATGCCGCACCGCCCATCAGTACGATTGCAAGAGCTACCCATTTATACGCCGGGTTACTTCTGTCATAAGTACGCTTTTTCTTCGCCGACTGACTCAAGTCCATATAGATATCCGATTGCTTTTTCAGATACTGTTCTGCCTGCTCCAGCTTCACGAGACATCTTTTTGTTTCTTCCGATACATTTCTTTCTCTTTGCTTTTCTGCCAGCCATCTTTCCTTCTCTGCCAGCTTTCTCTCAGCCTCAAGACTGTGTACCGGAATATCCGGATATTCTTCTTCTATGTACGCAAGAAATCTGTCCACATCTTCTTCATGTTTGAAATTGCATTGCTTTTCTTTTCCGTCCTCATATACGACCACAAGATAGGATAATGTACCGAATACTCCTTTTCCTGTAAATCCACCCTTACTCATGGCGATTCTTTTGAAGATCCTTTTTACAGAACTGATCGGTATGTAATACCTTCTGTCAATATAGAAACTGCTAAGATACACCGCCTTTTTTCCAATGCCACAAGGTCCGATCTTCTTACATTCTTTTCTGTCTTTTATCAATTCTTCATCCGGAATCGATACATTACCCAGTCTTCGTGGTTTCATCTTTTCATCATCTCATTTCTGTCAATTCATTCTGCCTTTTTATGTATCTACAGAACCTGCCACTGGCAGCTTCTTTCGAACGCATGGCGATTCAAATTACGCTGTCTTACAACTATGCTTTCATTGGTTTCTTTGTAGCATGGATAAAGATTCCAAGGAATGCTGCTGCCAGAATAATTCCTACCGGATAAGCAACCTTCGTAGAAAGTCCCAGACACTCTTCTGCACAGAAGAAATATGTCATGGAAACTGCACTCATGAATGTTGCCGGTACCGCTGTGATCCAGTAATTCTTCTTCTCGCGGAACAGATACATACTTGCTGTCCACAGAACGATCATAGCAAGTGTCTGGTTTGTCCAGCTGAAGTATCTCCATACGATTGCATAATCCAGATGTCCGACAAATGCTCCGACTGCCAGAAGCGGAACACATAACATCAGACGTTTCTGCATCTTATTCTGATCAACTTTGAACCAGTCTGCCAGTACCAGACGGGCACTACGGAATGCCGTATCACCTGAAGTGATCGGGCATACGATAACTCCGATCATTGCAAGTGCAACACCGACACCGCCCATCGTCTTGATACACACATCATAGATAGCTGCTGACTGTCCATTTGCGAGAATATCATTCAGACCTGTACTCAGGCCACCTGTAATTTTATAAATGGAACATCCTGCTGCTGCCCAGATCAGTGCGATCACACCTTCTGCAACCATGGCACCATAGAATACGAAATGTCCCTGTTTCTCGGATTTCATACAACGTGCCATCAGTGGTGACTGTGTAGAATGGAATCCGGAAATTGCTCCACATGCTACGGTAATGAACATAAAGCTCCAGATCGGCTTTCCTACCGGATGCATGTTAGTGAAATGCGTCCATATCTCAGGAATCGTATAATTCGGATTCGTGAAAATACCAACGATAACACCGACTGCCATAACGATCAGGCAGATACCAAACAATGGATAGATACGTCCGATGATCTTATCGATTGAAATAAATGTTGCAACAAAGTAATATGCAAGGATGATCCAAAGCCATACTTCCGGATTAGCCAAAACTCCTGTCACACCTTTATTTCCCAGTAATGTAACGATCAATCCTGCCGGTCCTACTGCAAATACGGTACCAACCATGACCAAAAGCACAACGCTGAATACACGCATGACATTCTTCATCACATTTCCAAGATAGATTCCGCACACTTCAGAAATCGATGCTCCGTCATTTCTTTCAGAAAGCATACCTGAAAAATAATCATGTACTCCTCCTGCAAAGATCGTACCGAATGTAATCCACAGGAATACAACCGGTCCCCATAAAGCACCCTGCATAGCTCCGAAAATCGGTCCAAGACCTGCAATATTCAAAAGCTGTACCAGGAACAACTTCCACTGCGGCATTACTACATAATCCACACCGTCATTGATCCGAACCGCCGGTGTCTCTCTGTCATCCGGTGCAAAAGTGTTCTCAACCACTTTACCATAGACAAAATACCCTCCTATAAGTAGCGCCAAGCAAATGATAAAACTAATCATACCAACACCTCCAATGTCTTTCATTTCTTAACATTTCCTTAACCTACCTTCATTATAGGATTTTATGTATTTTTTTCAAGTGTTTTTTTGATTTCTTCATCTATTTTGTACAATTTGACGAATATTTTTATCTCATTCCAAGTTTCAACGCCTTTTTCGGACACGCACTCACACATTTTCCACAACGGATACATTCCGCAGAATCCGGTGTCTTTACCGGATCCACATCCATCGGGCAGACATGCGTACATTTACCACAATGTATACATTTTCCCATATTCACATCCATACGAAAAAGGCTGACTTTATTCAAAAGTCCATAGATTGCTCCCAGCGGACACATCACTTTGCAGAAAAACCTGCAGATACTCAAACATCCCACCAGTGTGATCACCAGGATTACCATTTTCACGGAAAATAATGTCCCGATCACACGGCGCAGTTCCGGATGTGTGGAAAGGAGCGGGATTCCTCCCTCCAGTGTTCCGACCGGACAGATATATTCACAGAATGCCGGCGCACCGCTTCCGACGGCATTCGTCTTTACAACCGGAAGCATCAGCACAAATACAACGAGCAGAATATATTTGATCCAGGTAAATCCCTTCCATAATTTCTTTTTCGAAAACGGGATCTTATATAAAAGTTCCTGTATCAGCCCGAACGGGCATAAAAAACCGCAGACCGCACGTCCCAGAACGACTCCGAATGCCAGAATCATCCCCCATACATAGAAGCTCGTCTTAAAATCGATCGAACCGTTCACTGCCTGCATCGCCCCGATCGGACATGCCGTTGTTGCCGCCGGACAGGAATAGCAGTTCATTCCCGGATTGCAGAAACTTTTCCATTTCCCCTTATACAATCTCCCCTCCAGAAAATTGCCAAGATATAGATTGGAATAGCCAAATGCTGCAACCTGTATCATTTTTCGTTTTATCTCAAATGTTACTTTTCTCATCATTATTTCTTTATCCAAGACCGATACATTCCAGGCACACATTGACTGCTTTATTCAGTACGATGGATACTTCTCCTCTGTATATTCCATATATGATCATCATAACCGCCACAACCAATATTGCTCCGGCAATCAGACGTCTTGTTATTTTTTGATTACTTTCCATTCAGATAATCCTCTACCGTCTGTTTATACGCATCGACATCCGCTCCGGCAAATGGTTCACCGATGATCTTTCCCGTACTGTCTACAAAAAATGTCGTCGGTACGCCGACCAGATTACTGATCATATCGTCAAATTCTTCCGTTGCGATCAGGTGCTGATAATCCGCTCCTGCCTCCTTAATGATCTTTTCCGCCAGTTTATACTGGTCACTTCCTTTTTCATCTACATCCACCAGAAGCCCGATCAGGTTCACATTATCCGGAAGTTCTTTTTTCCACTCTGCCAGTTCCGGTAATTCATCAATACATGGATTACAGTACGTTGCCCAGAAATTCACGACCGTCAGGTCATAGTCTGCAAAGGTATCATTCGTCACTTTATTTCCATCCATGTCTGTCGTCGAAAACTCCGGCATATTTACAGGAAATCCGTTTTCACTGGTTTCCTGCTCTCCCGAACTGCTGTCACTCTTTCCTGTCTTATTGCCTTCTTCTGATGTATCTGCACTTTTCGCTGGACCCGATGAGTCACCTGAAGAACTGTCTTCCGAAGAACTGCATGCCCACAGTCCAAGACACAGCATTCCCGCCAGACAGAGTGCGCTTAATTTTTTCATTCTTTTCTTCATATCTTATACTTTCCTTTTATCCATATTTCGAAATTATCATCTATAGAATATCACAATTTGGCGGTTCAAAAAAGAGAGATGTTACCGAAGTAACACCTCCCTTCTATTCATCACTTTTGTAATCCGGATTGCTCCGGCTTATACATAACTAATATGATTATTTTGCAATTCCGTCAGCATAAGCTGAGAATACAGCATCCAGTGTATCAGCTTTTTCGCTGTAAGCTGTGATAGGAGCTGAGATTCCGTCTTCGTCTGTTGCATCTTTGTTGAATGAGAATACAAATGGTGACTTGATAACCGGAACAGTCTTCTCTTCACCGGCATCGTTCTTGTATGTCAGGCTTGCACCATCAGCACCGTTCTCGAACTCTTCTGTTGTAAGATTCGTAAGAGAGTTCTCGATCAGAGTTGTGTACATGAAGTTGATGCTGTCGCTCTTCATGATATCGCCTGTGTTCTTATATCCCCAGTCATCCTCGCTGATCTTTCCATCAACATATGGATCCCATAAGTATACATTTACATCCTTTTTTACTGCCTTAGCATTTACATCAGCGATCTCGTTCTGTGTAGCTTCATCGTATGGTCCGCCTACCATGTAGATAGCATTTCCATCCTGCTGTAACAGCCATGCAAACTGACGATATGTTACAGTCTTGATGTTAACCTTCTCAGCATCCTTAAGAGCCGGGTAGTTTTCACGAACGAAGTCTTCTTTTGAATACTCTGTGAATTCGATGTTGTTGTCATTGATGAAGTCGAACATCTTCTTCATCTGTGCATTGTATTTCTTTGTGCAGTAATGTTTTACAGGATCTCCATTCTTATCTGTAACTTCATTACCTTCTTCGTCATACTCTTTTGTGTATACACCGTCTTTGTCACGCTCTACCATCTGCTCGAACGCATACATTACAGGGTATTTATCAGCGTTGTCTTCTTTGTCGCTGTAGTTTGTTGTATTGTCTTTGTTGTAGATAAAAGCGATTGGCTGCTGGATTCTTCCAACTGTCTCTGTCTCACCTTTTGCATTTGTGTAAGAGATTGCTCTCTCTGTTGTTGATGGGAACTCAATCCAGTCATCAATGTTTGTCAGGTACTGTTTTACAACTTCACCATACATGTAGTTGTAGTTTACACCTGCATTTTCACTTCCGTCAGACATACGGATGAATGTGTTACCATTCTCGTTGTCATCCAGGTTGAAGTCATATGTGTAGATTGTATCGATACCATTCTCTTTTGCATACTTTGTAAGAGAAGGTGTCATAGCTCTTGTGTTGTGGCACCATGATCCGCAAAGTGCGATCATGTATGTTCCTTCTTTCTGGAACAGATCGATCAATTCATCATATGTGATATCTTCATATACTACTTCATCAGCACTCTTGAATGTCTTGATTCCCTGACGCGGTTTGTCTTTTAAGGAGTTTGTGTTGAATGTGTTAAAGTAATAATCTGGCTCGAAGTTGTAATCTGTTGCAGATAATGCTTTTGTTGTATCTGCTTTTTCTTCTGTTTTCTTGCTGTCGTCTGAGCTCTTGCTGTCAGAAGATGAGCTTCCGCATCCTGCAAGTAATGCAGCTGACATAGACAGCGCAAGTAAGCATGAAAGAACTTTTTTCTTCATCTTTTTTCTCCTTTTTTGTTGAAATAAACTTTTTCATTTACATTTTCTTAGCACATCGGAGGTGCTTCACCTGCATCATCGCTTGATCCTGATCCACCGTCACTGCTATATGTAGCTTCCAGATCCAGAAGATCCTGATAATTCTCGATGTTCCATTTCTCATCAGCCGGCACATAAGTATCTACTGCTTCACGTGCTTCTTTTACAGCATCTGCTGCACCATCCTGCTTCTTGTCAGCAAGAGAAGCCTGTTTGATCATAAGTCTTGCATAATTAAGTCTTGCTTCCTTATATGTCTTCAGGTTTGTGATCTTCTCTTCCAGATTCTGGTTCGGATCCAAAGCCTGATAATATTCCGCCGCCTTTTTGAATCTGTCGATACTGTCGTCATTTAATTTCATATCACCAATCTCATCGATTGCTGTGATCGTTCTTGTTACAGAATACTTTGTTGATACTACAGAGAGACCAAGGAAAATGACAGCTAACACGATCAGTACGATTGTAGACTTTTTCAATTTCATTATGCGTTCTCTCCTTTCTTTTCTTCTGCATTAAATATATTGTCATCCAGAGTTCCCATCTTTCTGGCAACGATTGCTGCAGTTACATTACCTGCAGTTACATTGTCAAATGTACGGATCATATCTGAAATGTTGTTGATCGGTACTAAAAGTACGATCGCTGCGATTGGAAGGTTGACTGCTTTGAACACTGCCATAGCAGATACCACTCCGATACCAGGTACTCCTGCACTTCCGAGTGAAAGGATCAGGCAGACAACAGCTAACATTACATAGTCAGATACTGTCCACGCAATACCCATCGCATTGGTATAGAAAATAGCCAGAAGAATCGGCCATACACATGTACATCCCGGCATACCGATGGTTGTACCAAGGGATGTTGTAAAGTTCGAGATTTCCTCATCGATACCAACACTCTTTCTCTGACACTCAATAGAGGCAGGGATTGATCCAACACTACTTGAAGTCGTAAATGCTGTGATCTGTGCCGGAAGAATCTTCTTGAAGAATTTAAGCGGGCTGAGTTTTGCAACACACTTAATAATGATTGCATTAAATCCATAGCTGTGTACCAGACATACCACATAGATCATAACGACCAGAAGTACCAGCTGTACGAGGGATTTCTTATCCTCGAAGATCTGACTTGCAGATCCTGCTACCAGACACAGGACTGCGAATGGTGTCAGGTCAATGACAAATGCCAGAATACGATAGATAATGTTCTTCAGTGCTTCTACAAGGTTCTTGAATGCGGCTACTTTTTCTTCTCCCTCTTCTGATGAGATTCCAACATATGCTACAGCTACAGCGATAGCAATGATGATGATCGCAACGACGTTATCATTGGAAAGATCTCCGATTACGTTCGTTGGGAAGAATTTCAAAATAACCTGGTCAAATGATGTTGCAAGTTCTTCATAAGAACTGATTGTGCTGTCACTTACTGATGCGATATCAGCAAATACAGCCTCTGCCCCTTTTCCGAGTCCTGTAATGGCTCCAAAAATATATGACAGAACAATTGCTGCTGCAGATGAAGCCAGAAGCCAGAGTACAGAAGTAAGTCCGATACTCTTCATCTTTTCTTTACTATTTAAAGAAATAAAACCTGACATGATAGAGATCAGGATAACCGGTGCCACCAGAGCAGTAATTACGTTGATGTAAATGTCACCAATCAAATCAACCCAGACAAGATAACTGTTGTTATCAGATGCAAATACGAGACCGATCACGGCTCCCATTACCATACTGATCAGAACAACGAATGTCCAGTTGATCTTCATCGCTAACTGATTCAAAACTTTGAACAGCAATAATGTTATGGCTAACACAAGAAGTGCTATCCAGTTAACACTACACAGTAAATCCATTTTTCTTTTCCCCTTTCCTTAAGATTACCGTCCACCAGTGTAACATTTTTTTAACAATTAAGGAAATAGAAAATATTAATAAATAAAGCTATTTATAAAGTTTACCTATAAATAGCTTTATTTATATTAGTGGATTAAAGTGTTGAATTGTCGATAAAAAATAAATTTATCATAATTTATATTAATATTCAAGTTCTTTTTATAATACAATCTTATGTATAATATTCATCTATTCCAATACTTTACTGCATATTATTACACTACTGCTGATTCAACAGCTCTTATCTACAGGACCTGCCACTGGCAGCTCCTTACGAACGCATGGCGATCTACAGAACATGTCATGGACAGCTTCTCTTACATACTTTAGTATAGAAAAATGCCGGCACCCCCAAGATACCGGCATTTTTCCACTCATAGGAATTAATCAGCTTCTTTCGAACGCATGACGATTTAGTTTTAGTTTCTTCTTATTATAATGTATAATAACGATTTGATTAACAAACAGATTTGATATCTGTGTATTCATAACATTCAAAGCTGTCTGCTACGTTCTTACATGTTAATTTTCCATCATATGTATTGATTGCAGAGTAGATAACTTCGTTATCTTTGCAAGCCTGCTCCAGTCCCTTTCCTGCAATCTGCAGTCCATAGGATAATGTTGCATTTGTAAGTGCGATTGTAGATGTTCTTGGAACTGCTCCCGGCATATTGCCTACACAGTAATGAACAACACCGTCTTCAATAAAGATTGGATCATCATGGTATGTAACCTTTGTTGTCTCACCACATCCGCCCTGGTCAACGGCAACGTCTACAAATACAGCGCCTGGTTTCATCTCTTTCAGATATTTTTTCTTGAAGATCTTAGGAGCTGATTTTCCTGGAATCAGAACGCATCCGATTACGAGGTCTGCTTCTTTTACAGCTTTTTCATCGTATTCTGGTGCTTCTCTTTCTTCAAAGGAAATGGCTCCTGTGGGACATTCCGGGAGACAATCGCCTAGTCCGTCACAGAAATGTTCTCTTACCAGTTCGGCTTTTCCGTTAATGATATCAATGGCACCTTCGTGGCAGGCATCTGCGCAGGCACCGCAGCCGTTACATTTTT